>Ga0187779_10000308_pt1 | contig 34036 bp, 38 predicted proteins | sample 1015_Q2_SP10_10__FD_132435 | JGI IMG/M metagenome (GOLD analysis project Ga0187779, IMG submission 132435) | Tropical peat soil microbial communities from peatlands in Department of Meta, Colombia - 1015_Q2_SP10_10_MG | ecosystem: Environmental > Terrestrial > Soil > Wetlands > Peat | place... | reverse complement strand
TTGGCGCGATCCTTGAAGCTGAGATACGACGGCACCGCGATCGCAAGCAGGATGCCGAGGATGATGATGACGACCAGGAGCTCGATCAGGGTGAAGCCCTGCTCGGAGCCCAGGCGCCTCTTCGCACGGGCGATCATGTGGACGGACTCTCCTTCACGTCGGGGAAACGGGGATGGCTTCCGCGTGTATCGACGTTCCGGCTCGGCTGGGGTAACCCCAAATGGGGGGTTTCGATCACCCGCCGTAGGGGCCCGATTCAATGCTCAAGCGCGTGAGGCCGACTGCCGATAGCTCGTCCGAGGGACGATGCCCCAGCTGACTTCAATTGACGACCTGCTCGAGCAGATGGTCGAGCTCGGGGCGTCCGACCTGCATATCACGGTCGCGAGCCCACCGGCCTACCGGATCCGCGGCCACATCGTGCGCGCCGAGGGCTTCGAGCCCTTCACCGACGAGGACACGCGCACGACCCTCTACCGGATCCTCTCGAGCGAGCAGCAGAAGCAGCTCGAGCTCAACCGCCAGCTCGACTTCGCCTACTCGATGCCGGGCGTGGCGCGCTTCCGCGTGAACGTGTACTTCCAGCGGGAATCGGTCGGCGCGGCATTCCGTCTGATCCCGACCGAGATCAAGACGCTCGAGGAGCTGAGCCTGCCGCCGGTGCTGCACGGTCTCGCCGAATACCCCCGTGGGCTCGTGCTCGTCACCGGTCCGACCGGCTCCGGCAAGTCGACGACGCTCGCCGCGGTGATCGACGAGATCAACCGCAACCGCTCGGAGCACATCCTCACCGTCGAGGACCCGATCGAGTTCGTGCACCGGCACAAGCGCTGCATCGTCAACCAGCGCGAGATCGGCCCGGACGCGACGAGCTTCGGCGAGGCCTTGAAGGCGGCGCTCCGCCAGGACCCGGACGTCATCCTCGTCGGCGAGATGCGCGACCTCGAGACGATCTCGACGGCGCTGACCGCGGCCGAGACCGGACACCTCGTCTTCGGGACGCTGCACACCCAGAGCGCGCCCTCCACGATCGACCGCATCATCGACGTGTTTCCGCCCTCGCAGCAGGAGCAGGTGCGGATCATGATCGCGAACTCGCTCCAGGCGGTCGTCACGCAGACGCTGCTGCCGACGGCCGACGGCGCCGGCCGCATCGCGGCGCTCGAGATCCTGCTCCCGGACGACGCCGTCCGGAACCTCGTGCGCCAGGCGAAGACGGAGCAGGTCTACTCCGTCATGCAGACCAACACCGCGCGCGGGATGCAGACGATGGAGCAGGCGCTCGCCGACCTCGCGCTCCGGCGCATCGTCAACGTCGAGGACGCGATCTCGCGCTCGAGCCGCCCCGACCAGCTGATCGGGATCCTCGAGCGCTCCGGGATGCCGGTCGAGTTCCTCCTGCAGAACGGCGGTTCGCCGGCGCAGTCGGGCGGCCTCAGGGCAGCGGGGTAGTCCGTGAGCGATTCGATCTGGAAGAAGGAGATCTCGTTCTCGCGCAAGAAGAAGGAGGCCGCGCCGCCGCCGGCCGGCAGGCCCGAGTCCCCGCCGCCGCCGAAGGAGTCGCTGCTCAGGAAGGAGATCTCGTTCGGGCGCAAGGCGAAGGAGGCCGCGCCGCCGCCGGCCGACGCGTCCGAGTCGCCGCTGCAGCCGAGGCAGTCGCTGCTCAAGAAGGAGATCTCGTTCGGGCGCAAGCCGAAGCAGCCCGCGACGGAGGCCGAGGTGCCGGTCGCTCCCGACCCGAAGCAGTCGCTGTGGAAGAAGGAGATCTCGTTCGGGCGCAAGCCGAGGCAGCCCGTGGCGGAGGCCGAGGCGCCGGTCGCTCCGGAGCCGAAGCAGTCGCTGTGGAAGAAGGAGATCTCGTTCGGGCGCAAGAAGCACGACAAGGAGCTGGAGCGCATCGCCCAGGATGCCGCCCAGGCGTTCGCGCCGTCGTTCGCGCCCGTGCCGCCGCCGTCCGACCTGCCGCCGACCGCCGTGGCCGAGGCGGCCGTGGCCGCGATGCCGGAGGTCGACGTCGGCGAACCCCCCGCGCCGCCGCCGGCCGCGGAGGCGCCGCTCTCCGCCGCGCCCGCGCCGCTGCAGGTCGTGCCGGAGCCGCCCGAGCTCGCGCCCGAGCCCGCCTGGCCGGCGGCGGTCGAGCCCGTCGTGCCCTCGACCCCGTTCACGCCCGTCTCGTTCGAGCAGGCGCCGGGCGTGCCGCTCGTCCCGGCCGAGCCGGCCCCCGTCGGGTCCGCTCCGGTCACACCCGTGCCGGAGCTCCCGCTCGACGCGGTCGCCGCCGATCGGCCCGAGCAACCGCCTGCGCCCGCACCGCCGCTCTCGACGCTGTCCCCGGCCGTCCTCGCGGCCTCGACCGACGTTCCGGAGGCCGTGCCGGCGCCTCAGGGCGAGGTCGTCGCCTTCCCCGAGCAGTCGGCGATCCGTGCGGAGCCGGCACCGCCCGGGATCGCACCCCCGCCGCCTCCCATCCAGCTCGCGCCCGAGCCGGTCGAGCTCCCGCCGCCCGCCGCCGTCGAAGAGCCCGTCGACCCCTGGCTCGCCTCGGCCGAGCTGCCGCCCGCTCCGGCGCCGCCGCTGCCCGCGGCGGTGCATCCGCCGGTCCCGGCCGCAGACCTGCCGCCCGTCGTCGAGCCGAAGATTCCCTTCTGGAAGAAGGAGCTCTCCCTCCCGCGCGCCCGCAAGGCGAGCCTCGAGCCGGAGCTCGCCGGCCCCGCCGATGCGACCGGGCCGTGGTGGAAGAAGGAGCTCTCCCTCTCGCGCAAGCCGAAGCCCGCCGCCGCCGAGGTCGCGGCCGCCGAGGAGCCGGCCGCGCCCGGCGCCAAGACACCGTGGTGGAAGAAGGAGATCGGCGGCAAGAAGGCCGCCGCCCTCGCGACGTCGGCTGCCGACGCGCCGACCGAGGTCGCCGCCCCGCAGAGGACGCCGTTCTGGAAGCGCGAGCTGTCGGTCGGCGTGCCGAAGCTGCCGACGGGGGGCGCGAAGGCCGGCGGCAAGAAGGGGTCGAGGGGGGCGAAAAGGATCGTCGGGCTCAAGGTCGGCGGCTCGCAGCTCGCGGCCGCACGCGTCTCGAACAACGGCATCGCCGAGCTCGAGCAGGTCGCCCGCCAGTCGTTGCCGATGGGGATCGTCGTCGGGGGCGAGCTACGCGACCCGGACGCCCTGACGGAGGCGCTGAAGGCCTTCTTCGCCAAGAACAAGCTGCCGAAGAAGGGCGTTCGGCTCGGCATCGCCAACAACCGCATCGGCGTGCGCATCTTCGACATCGTCGGCGTCGAAGAGGACAAGCAGCTCGCAAATGCGATCCACTTCCGCGCGCAGGAAGCGCTGCCGATCCCGCTCGACGAGGCCGTGCTCGACTACCACGTGCTGGACGAGTCGGTCGACGCCGAGGGCCGGAGCGTGAAGCGCGTTCTGCTCGTCGTCGCCTACAAGGAGCTGATCGATCGCTATGTCGGCGCGTGCCGCAAGGCCGGCATCACGCTCGCCGGCATCGACCTCGAGGCGTTCGCATTGCTGCGCTCGCTGTCGCCGCCGACGGAAGGCGGCTCCGCCGCCCTGGTCGCCGTCGCGATCGGCTACGACCGCTCGACGTTCGCGGTCTCGGACGGTCGTGTCTGCGAGTTCACCCGCGTGCTCGAGTGGGGCGGCTGGTCGCTCAACGTCGCCCTCGCACGCGCGTTCGACACCGCTCCGTCAGAGGTCGAGGCGCTCAAGTGCGCCCTCTCGCTCGACGGCAGCGCCGCCCCGGACGACCTTTCGCCCGAGCAGACGGCCCTCGCGGTGGAGACCGTTCGACGGCAGGTGCAGTCGTTCGCACGGGAGCTCGTCTCCTCGCTCCAGTTCTACCAGAACCAGCCCGGCAGCCTCGGCATCGGCGAGATCGTGATCACGGGCGGAACCGCCCAGCTTCCCGGGTTCGCCGCCGAGCTCGAGAAGCTGATCGGAGTCCGCGTCCGCGTCGGCAACCCACTGGCGCGATTGAAGGTCGCGAAGCGCGTCTCGGCGTCGCCGCAGCAGGTCGGCTCGCTCGCCGTCGCGATCGGTCTCGGGATCGAGGACTAGTGCGTGCCGTCAACCTCCTCCCGCGCGACGCCGCCCAGGCGAAGAGCATCCGTAACGAGGATCCGGCGGTCGTCGTCGGCTCGGCGCTCGGCCTGATCGTGATCATCGCCCTGTCGGCCGGCTTCCTCTCGGCGCACTCGAAGGCGAGCTCCGAGCAGAAGCAGCTCTCGGCCGCGCGGATCGAGCTCGGCAAGCTCTCGCTGCACAAGGTCACTCCGGCTCCCGTCAAGAAGCCGGTTCGGACGACGCCGATCATCCCGATCCCGGCGGTGACCAGCGAGGAGCAACCGCGTCTCGATGCGGTTGCGGGCGCGATGTCGACGCGGATCGCCTGGGACCGCATCCTGCGCGAGTTCTCGCTCGTCGTCCCGGACGACATCACGATCTCGACGCTGACCATGACCGCGCCTGGGGACTCGACGACGCCCTCCCAGGGGCAGGGCCTGGCCATCTCGGGCCTTGCGTTCTCGCACGACAGCGTGGCGCGACTGCTCTCGCGGCTGATGCTGATTCCCGATCTGAGCGACGTGACGCTGTCGAGCAGCACCGCCGCGACGAACGGCGGGTCCGGTGTCACGTTCAGCATCAGCGCGTCGGTCAAGGGCGCGCCCGTGCCGGCCGCTCCGGCAACCACGCCCGCGGCGACCGACACCACGGACACGACGACGACCGGGGCGAGCTCGTGAAGGCCAAGCTCTCACGGCGCAATGCGGTCTTCCTGATCATCGGCGGCGACCTTCTCCTGCTCGCCCTCGGCTGGATGCTGCTCGTCTCGCCGCAGCGCCACACCGCGGCGAGCATCGCGCAGGCGACCAGAGCGGCCGAGGCGCAGATCGAGGAGGCGCAGCACGCAGTGCAGCAGGCGGAGAACCCTCCGACCGCGCCGAAGCAGCCGGAGATCCGGACCGCGGCGCTCTACGAGCTCGCGAAGGCGATGCCGTCGACGACCGACATGCCCGACGTGCTGCTCGAGCTCGACCAGGTGGCCCGCGCCGCCGGCGTGACGGTGAACTCGATCACGCCCGGTGCGATCTCGCCGGGCAACGGCTACGGCGTGCTGCCGATCACCCTCTCCTTCACGGGTGACTTCTACTCGCTCACGGACCTGCTCTACCGGTTGCGCACGCTCGTCGCCGTGCGGCACGGAGAGCTCGATGCCACCGGACGCCTGTTCGCCGTCGACACCGTCGGGCTGAGCCCCACCGGTGCCGGGAAGCAGCTGACGGCGAGCGTGACGGTCAACACGTTCGTGTACGGGGCCGCGGCCCCCACGGCTCCGGACACCACGGCTCCACCGTCGACGGACACGACCGGCACGGACACCACCACCACGGACACGACGACGACCCCTGCGCCGTCTGCGGACGCCGCACCCTAGTCGGGACGAGAGGAGCGACAGATGGCGAAGAAGACCGTCGCCGACGCGGCCAAGGCGAAGGCGGCAAAGCAGAAGAAGATCGTGATCGCGCTCGCGTGCGTCCTCGCGCTGGCGGTGGCCTATGCCGCGAAGACGATGATGAGCCTGAACGGCGGCGGCGGCCAGAAGCCGCAGGCGGTCTCGAGCGCGGCGGCGACCCCGTCCACGACGCCGGTCGACACGACGCCCTCGTCAGAGGCGCCCGCGCCGCCGACGCTCGCCGGCTCCGAGCCCACGACGTCGTACCCGACGGACTCGAGCGGCACCACGACGCCGACCGCGCCGGAGCCGACCCAGCTCGTCGCCGCGGTCCAGCCGCCTGCGGACACGGGTCAGCTGGAGTCGTTCTCGCGCTTCGAGACGAAGGATCCGTTCGACTCGCTGGGGCCGAAGCAGGCCGGCTCGTCCTCCTCCGGCTCCGGGAGCTCGGGCAGCTCCGGCGGTACCTCGACGACGCCTGCGACGCCTCCCGCGCCGCCCAGCCCACCGCCGACCTCCGCCGTCATCTCGGTCAACGGCGTCCAGGAGTCGGTGGCCACGGGCGCAGACTTCCCGGCGTCGGCCCTCTCGCCGCTCTTCGAGCTCGTTTCCCTGACGGCGACAACCGCGCAGGTGGCGATCGCGGGCGGTTCCTACTCGAGCGGTCAGGCGACGCTCACGCTGGACGTGAACAAGCCGGTCACCCTCGTGAACACCGCGGACGGCACCCGCTACACGTTGCTGCTGCTGCCGCAGGGCACGACGGCTCCCGGCTCGAGCAGCAGCTCGTCCGGCAGCACCGCCTCCGGCAGCGGCTTGCCCACCGCGCCCACGACGACGACGACGAGCACGACGCCCACCACGACGACCCCCTGAGCGGCACGCGCAAAGTGCTCTGCACTTTGCGCCGGGCGGCTACGGGGCGAGCGTCGGGTCGAAGATCGAGACCTCGCGGGCGAGGACGCGCGAGGAGTTCTGCGGGTCGTAGACGACCACGGTCACCTGCTTCGTCCACTCGCCGGCGGTCGGCTGGACCAGCACGATGTAGGTGTCGACCGTGTAGTGCGTCCCGTCCGGCCCGGCGACCGTCTGCACCGGCTTCACGGCGCTCGACGGCGGCGTGACCATCCCCAGGCCGTCGATGTTCGCGGATGAGCCTTGGGTCGAGGTGAGAGGCAGCGTCTGCTTGCCGCTCTGCGAGATGTACGCGCACGAGGCGAGGTTGTCCTGCCCGAACGCGTTGTTGGCGTCCAGCCCGTCCGTGACCCAGTACTGCGAGTCCGCCGAGCTTCCCGCGTTCCAGTAGGGGATCTGCGGGCTGAACGCACTCGTCCCGTTGTAGTCGTACGTATCCAGCGCATAGGCGCTGCTCGAGGAGGGAAGCAGCCATTGGTCGAGCCAGAGCGAGCAGTTCTCCAGGCTCCGGTAGACCTCCATCTGCTTGTCCGCGACCGCCGTCGCCGAGGCGATCTGCCGCGACCGGCTGACCGCCACCGTGCCGGCGTTGAACGCGCCGACGAGGGCGAAGATGCCGATGTTGAGCACCAGCATCGCGAGCAGGAGCTCGAGCATGCCGAAGCCGCCTTCCTCGCGCACGCGTGTCACACACTGGGTATCGGCAGTTCGGGCCGGGGCCTCAAGGGCGTCGGCGAGGGTGCCGATAGGAGCCTCGTATGGCCTCGTTTGCCTACAGCGCGATCAACGCCCAGGGGATCGAGCTCGACGGCGTCATCAGCGCGGCCGACCTCGCCGGCGCGCGCGAGCAGCTCCGGATCCGGGGTCTGCTGGCGCAGCGGCTGTCGGAGGTGAACGAGAGCGCCGGCCTCGGGCAGACGAACATCTCGTTCGGCAAGGTCGTCAAGCCGAAGTCGCTCCAGATCTTCTCCCGCCAGTTCGCGACGATGATCGAGGCGGGGCTCAACGTCGTCGGCGCCCTCGTCATCCTCGAGCAGCAGACGAGCGACGTGGCGCTCGCTGAGGTCGTGCACGCGCTCCGGCGGGACGTCGAAGGCGGTCTCCTGCTCTCGGAGGCGATGACGCGGCATCCGAAGGTGTTCTCCCGCCTCTACTGCTCGATGGTCGAGGCCGGTGAGGCCGCCGGCATCCTCGACATCGTCCTCGACCGCGTCGCATACCAGATCGAGAAGCAGGAGCAGATCAGACGGCGCGTGAAGGGCGCGATGATCTATCCGACCATGGTGCTGATCTTCGCCACCATGGTCCTGATCGGGATGCTGATGTTCCTCGTCCCGGTCTTCGTGCACATCTTCAGCCAGCTCGGTGGACAGCTGCCGACGCTGACGCAGTACGTCGTGCACGCGTCGGACTTCCTGCGCAACTACTGGTTCATCGTCATCCCGACGCTGATCGCCTCGCCGTTCATCTTCAAGAAGTGGAAGTCGACGGAGAGCGGCCGCCAGATCTGGGATCGCTTCAAGCTCAAGATCCCGATGAAGATCGGCGACACGGTGCTCAAGATCACGATGGCACGCTTCTCGCGCACGCTCTCGACCCTCGTGGCGGCCGGCGTCGACATCATCAAGGCGCTCGAGATCACCGGGCAGACCGCCGGCAACTGGGTGATCGAGGACGCGCTCGCCGGCGTGCGCGCAAAGGTTCACGAGGGCGTTCCGATCGCGCAACCGCTGATCGAGAACGACGTGTTTCCTCCCATGGTCGCGCAGATGGTGAAGATCGGCGAGGAGACCGGAGAGCTCGAGAAGATGCTCTCGAAGATCGCGGACTTCTACGAGGACGAGGTCGACGCGTCGGTCTCGTCGCTGACCTCGATCATCGAGCCGATCATGATGATCGGCGTCGGTTGCATGGTCGGCGTGATCATCATCGCGATGTACATGCCGATGTTCAAGATGCTCACGCTCGTCAAGTAGCGCGCGCTTGCGCGGCTTGTTTGCATTGACGATTGCATCCCAGAAGAGTGGGAAACGCCTGCAAGGCGGCACCGTGCTTCTAGCTGCCTAAACGAGCACTGCTTGCTTGCATCGGCGCGCCCCTCTGTTCCCACTGATGACCGAAGCGAGACAAGGGCTGCGCTGCGGGAGTACGGCGGTGGGCGTCGGGGGCCACTGGCGTTCGCGACGTGTGTGCGTACGCTTACTGTGATGGACACCCTTTCCCGGCATTGGTTCCGCGCGCTTGGCCGCATGACGGGCAAGTCGACCAGCGGGCCTGAGTCCGCGGCGGTCAGGAAGGCGAAGCAGGACGGCGATATCGAGTATCTCCTCGCGGCGTTGGCTGATCCGCATGTGAGGCAGTCGGCGGCGATTGCGCTCGGTGATCTGGGCGATCCGGTGGCGACCGACCCGCTGCTTCGGCTGCTGCGCGCGCACGACTGGCCGGTGCGCGCGGCGGCTGCGAACGGCCTCTCTCGGCTCGGCGACCCTCGTGCTGTACCCGCCCTGGTCGAGCTTGCCCAACACGAGCCGGAACCCTGGGCACGGATGTGGGCAGTTGAGGCGTTACGCAAGGTCGGCGACCCGGCTGCGGCGGCGGGGCTTCGCCCACTGCTTGCCGATGAGAGCTTCAGCATCCGGCGCTGGGCCGCGGTCACTCTCGCTAGCCTTGGTGACCCGCTCGGCCGCGAGAAACTGGCTGCCATGCGGCGACGGCCACGCCTCTTGATCGTCACTTCGTGGGCCTTGTTCGCCTGGGTGGAGCCGAGAATCAGGCTTCCGTGGCCTCTGTCTCTCCTCCTCGCTGGAGCCTGGATTACGGCACTCGTCGTCATCGGGGACTCGCTCGGCGGCTGGCAAGAGACACTGGCCGACGCCGCGACCTTGCTCGTGCTGACAGAGGCCTGGCTCCGACTCCGCGAGCACGAGGCGTTCAGGCAGCACGTCTACTTCATTCCGAAGGAGGAGCGGGTCAAGTTCACGTCGTGGGTGGCGCTCGTGATCTACGCCGGGCTTATCAGCGGTTTCATCGGCTTCTTCTGGACTGTCAGCCTCGTCGCCCTCGCGAACGTGTTCGTGCTGAGTTGGCGGCTCATCGTCGAGCTCTTCGAACGCGCCGCAGTCCGAGTTGCGCGGCTGAACGCTGAGCGCGACGCGCCGGCGCGCGAATCGCCCAACCCGGGCTCGCACGTGACTTGATCGCGCGGCAGGCATCGGGCCGACCTGTCACGGGCGCTGCCCCCGGCGGACGCGCTCGGCGTGAAGGAGAAGGAGGGCGCGCGTGACGATCGACAGCGCGATCAGGGCACGGCGCGCAGCAGCAGCAGCAGGAGACCCGTGCCGATCGGCGTGGACATGGCTACGTCATCCGAGCTGCTGGATGATGGTGATGAGCTCGTCGGGTTTGTAGCCCCGGCTGCGGGCGTAGAGGAGGAGTTCTTTGGCGCGTTCGGTGACGGCGCTCTGTTCGGGGGTGCCGGTGACGGTGATGCCGCGGCCGCGGCGGAACTCGAGCAGGCCTTCGTCGCGGAGTTCGCGGAGGGCACGCAGGACGGTGTTGGTGTTGACGCCGAGCACGGCGGCGAGGTCTTTGGCCGGTGGGAGTCGTTCGCCCGGTTTGGCTTCGCCGTCGCTGATGGCGCGGCGGATCTCGCCGGCGACCTGTTCGTGCAAGCCGAGCGGGTTATCGCGGTCGACCTTGACATTCCGCATAGTGCTAGTAACTATAGCGCCATTCGGATGAAGTCAACGTGACTATCACCACACCTCACCGCAGGCCCGAGATCGAGCAGGATCGCGATCTCGAGCAGCGCGTCGCCGATCTGGAAGCGCTGATCGAGGAGGCGCGCAGACGGGCGCGACGCCGGCGGCAGCGGAACTGGGGTGCGGCTGTGCTGGTTGCTGTGGCAGGGGCTGCCGTGTTCATCGGCTTCGGCGGGCACGGCGGCGGCGGTGCGGGGACGGCGGCGACCGCTCACGCTCCCGGCTCGCAGGCTCCGGCCGCGAATGCCGACTCCGCGCCGCTCGGGGCGCTCCCGCCGGACGTCGGGAGGGCGGAGTCATTCGCGTTCGACCCGCGCAACCCGGAGATCGTCTACGTCCTGACGAACGGCGGCGAGCTAGGGACGCCCGTACCTACGCATGTCTTCAAGACGACCGACGGCGGAGCACACTGGCAGGCGACGGCAACGAGCGGTAGCGGCTGGGTGGGAGGCAACGAGGCACTGACCGCCGATCCGCGGCATCCGGGCACGCTCTATGCGGGCACCGAGCTCGCCGTCTACAAGACAGTCGACGGCGGTAAGGGCTGGCGGCCCTCGAAGCGCGGGCCGATCGCACCTCCTCACCACGACCGCGACAAGGGATGGCTGGTCGCGCTCGCGGTCGACCCCGCCGACACGAACGTCGTCTATGCAGGTTCCGACCGCGTCAGCAAGAGCACAGACGGCGGCCAGAGCTGGAAGACCGTGTTCCCGCCACACGCCACGCCGAACAGGGAGACCGTCTCGGCGCTTGCGATCGCCCCCAGCCGCCCCGAGGCGATCTATGCGATCACCGACGACTTCGGCCCGGTGTCATCGACACCCGCAGGCGGACGCACCACGATCTACAAATCGACCGACGCCGGCACGACCTGGCAGGCAACAACAGTCGTCCGCGGGGATGTCGCCCCCACCGCACTCGCCGTCGATCCGCGAGATCCGACCACCGTCTACGCGGCGATCAGCGCCAACGTCATGAAAACGACCAACGCCGGAAAAACCTGGCAGCCAATCGCCCACGGCCTCCCGATCTCCGACACCCGCGGAACCTGTCACTGCCTCTCCCAAGGGGGCGTCACTGCGCTCGCGGTCGACCCACGCCGCAGCGGCACCGTCTACGCAGCCCTGACCCAGGGCGGCATCTACAAGACCACCAACGGCGGACAAACCTGGACCCGCGCCCTCAACACGCTGTTGTCCTTAGATGCGGTCGCGGTCGACCCCGCACACCCGGCGACGATCTACGCCGCAGGCGAGGGCCAATGCGGACCGACAGCGCAGCCGTGTTCATCACCTTCACCGTCGAATGAGCTCTGGATTCTCAAAAGCACCAACAGCGGCCGCACCTGGGCGACGGCACCGTAACCACTTACGCGGCACTCACGCGACACGCTGCTCGAACGGGCGTGCGTCCTCCTATCCGAGGCGCTTGATGCGTCCGATCCGTGCGCAAATGGGAAACGACACGGAAGGCTCCGAAACAGACTCTATGAACGACAAGCTCAATGTCCGGACGGCCTGGCCACGTGACTGCGACGACACACTCAGCGACCGCCTAGAGCGGCGCGCGCGCGGCAGCGGCGGGCGCGCAACAGCCGCGCTGCAGGGACACGACCCCTAGTGGTAGGGCTTGTCGCGATCCTCGCCCGGGCGGACGAGCCCGGCGTCGTAGGCGGCGATCACCGCCTGCACGCGGTCGCGCACGCCGAGCTTGCGGAGGATGCTCGACACGTGCGTCTTGACGGTCGTCTCGCCGAGGAAGAGCCGCTTGGCGAGCTCCGCGTTCGACAGGCCGCAGGCGAGCAGTCGCAGGATCTCGCGTTCGCGCCCGGTGAGCCGAGCGACCGCCTCCCCGGCGGCGCCGGCATCACGCTCCTCTGCGAAGCGCTCGAGCAGGCGGCGCGTCACCGTCGGGCCGAGCAGCGCGTTCCCGTTCGCGACGAGCCGGATTCCCTCGACGAGATCGTTGGGGCGCACGTCCTTGAGGAGGAAGCCGCTCGCGCCCGCGCGGATCGCCGCGTGCACGTACTCGTCGAGGTCGAACGTCGTCAGGACGAGGATCCGCGCGGCGCTCCCCGAGGCGACGATCTGCCGCGTCGCCTCGATCCCGTCGAGCTCCGGCATCCGGACGTCCATCAGGACCACGTCCGGCCCGAGCTCGCGCGCGAGCCGCACCGCCTCCCTGCCGTTCTCCGCCTCGCCGACGATCTGGAGGTCTGGCCGCGTCTCGAGGATCAGCCGGAAGCCGCTGCGGACGAGCGCCTGGTCGTCGGCGACAAGCACCCGGACCGCCACGTGCAGGTGGTTGGTGGCCGCGACCACTAGATCGGGATCGTTGCCGAGACGACATACCCGCCCTCCGGGCGAGGGCCGGTGTGCACGCGTCCCCCGAGCATCGCCACGCGCTCTCGCAGCCCGATCAGGCCGCTGCCGCCGCCGTCGTTTCCGTTGCCGCGGCCGTCGTCGCTGATCTCCACCCCGAGCTCGCGCCCGAAGCGAACGCTGACCTGCGCATGCTCGGCGTGCGCGTGCTTCAGCGTGTTCGTCAGCGCCTCCTGCACGATCCGGTAGGCGGAGAGATCGACCGCCGCCGTCAGCGGCCGCGGCTCGCCGGCGATCTCCAGTGCGACGTCGAGCCCGGTCGCGCGCACCTGCTGGACGAGCGCGTCGAGGCGTCCGAGCCCGGGCTGCGGCTCGTATTCCGCGCCCTCGTGGAGGATCCCGAGCACGCGCCGCAGGTCACCGAGCGCGGAGCGGGCTGCGAGCTCGATCGCCCGGATCGGCTCGCGCGCGCGGTGCGGCTCCACCTCGAACACGTCGTCAGCAGCCGCCGCCTGCACCACGATCACGCTGAGCGCATGCGCGACGACGTCGTGCAGCTCGCGTGCGATGCGCGCCTGCTCCTCGGCGGCAGCGCGCCGGCCCTGCAGCTCCCGCTCCCGCTCGAGCCGCTCCGCCTTCTCCTCGATCTCGAGGATGTACGCGCGCCGCGAGCGGATGCTGTCGCCGAGCAGCCAGCCCGCGGCGAGGAACACGATGCGTGACGCAAGGTCGCCGAACTGCGAGTAGCCGGTGGCCGCGAGAACCGTCGTCATGGCGGCGATCGACGCGACACCGACGAGCCGGGCGCTGCGGCCGCCGGGACGGGAGGCGAGCGTGTAGAGAGCGACGCCGAGCGGGAACGGCAGCGGCCACGGGCCGAGCGCGGCGGTCGTCACCGCGACGGCCGTCACCGCGAGGACGACCTCGACGGGCCGCTGCCGCCGCCAGAGCAGCGGCAGCGCCTCGACGACCCCGAGCGCGATCCCGGCGGTGCCGCGATGCTGGCGAACGGCCGCGCCGACGGACACGACGAGGAGCAGCGCGACGATGCCGACGTCGACGAGCAGCGGGTGGCGGCGCAGCCAGTTCCAGATCATCCGCGCCCCACGGTACTCGGGCGGAGCCCTAGGTGTCGCGGCGGACGAGCAGGACGGCTGCGATCGCGATCGCCAGCGCCGTGTAGCCGCAGAAGAGCGCCAGCCCGGGGCCCGGAGCCAGGCTGTGAGCGCCGTGCGTGAGCGAGAAGATCGAGCGTCCCGCGGCATCGGGCAGCCACGGCGAGATCGCGTTGTTCCAGCTCGTGGGGAGGATGTTGAGCAGCGGCGGGATGACGAAGAAGATCGCCGCGAAGGTCGCGATGCCGCCCGCGGTGTTGCGGATCATCGCCCCGATCGCGAGCGCGAACACCCCGATCAGCATCAGGTAGACGGCACCGCCGGCCACCGCGCGGGTGACGCCGGGATGCGAGAACGAGATCTGGAGGATGTGGTGGCGCCCGAGGATGGCCTGGCTGCCGAAGAACGCGATCACGACCGACGGCAGCATGAGCAGGAACGTGGCCACGGCGAAGATCCCGAGCTTCGCCCACAGCACGGGCAGCCGCTTCGGCACCGCGGTGAAGCTCGCGCGGATCATCCCCGTCGAGTACTCGCCCGTGATCACGAGCACCCCGAGCACGGCGACCGCGAGCTGCGCCACGTTCACACCGGCCAGGGCGATGTCGAGTGGATGCCGGTCGGCGCGCTCGCGCAGGCTCATGTGTCCCCAGTGCGACGACGTCACAGCGGCGAACAGCATCGGCAGGCCGATTGCGAGCACGGTGGCCACGAGCAGCGACCAGCGGGTCGAGCGCAGCGAGTGCAGCTTCGTCCATTCCGACAGCGCAACGCGCGGCTGTGTCACCGTGCCGGTGCCGTCGAAGCGCGGGATCGAGATCTGAGGGGTCGCGCTGGTCACGCGGCCTTCTCCGCCTCTCCCGGAACGACGATCTCGCCGGCCTTGTATTCGACGTCGCCCCGGGTCAGCTCCATGAACGCCTCCTCGAGCGAGGCCTGGAGCGGCGTCAGCTCGTGCAGGGCGATCCCGTGCGCGGCCGCGGCCTCGCCGATCTGCTCGGTCGTCAGGCCGCCGATCTCGAGCAGCTGCGGCTCGGTGCTCGTCACCGTGACGTCCGGGCCGAGGACGAGCTCGCGCAGCCGCGTGGCCTGCGGCGAGCGTACGCGGACGAGCGTCCCGGACGCGCGGCGGACGAACTCGTCGACGCTCGTGTCCGCGATCAGCCGTCCGCGTCCGATCACGATCAGATGGTCGGCGGTGAGCGCCATCTCGCTCATCAGGTGCGAGGAGACGAAGACGGTGCGGCCCTCGGCCGCCAGCGCCTTCAGCAGGTTCCGGATCCAGTGGATCCCCTCCGGGTCGAGCCCGTTCACCGGTTCGTCCAGGAGCAACGTCTTCGGGTCGCCGAGGAGCGCGGTGGCTATCCCGAGTCGCTGACCCATTCCGAGGGAGAACTGGCCGGCGCGCTTGCGGGCGACCTCGTGCAGGCCGACGAGGTCGATCAGCTCGAGGACGCGTCGCTTCGGGATCCCGTGCGTCTGCGCGAGCGCGAGCAGGTGGTTGTAGGCCGAGCGGCCGGTGTGGACGGAGCGCGCCTCGAGCAGCGCGCCGACCTCGTGCAAGGGCGACGGATGCTGCCGGTAGCGCTTCCCGTTCACGAGGACGCTGCCGCTCGTCGGCGCGTCGAGGCCGAGGATCAGCCGCATCGTCGTCGACTTTCCGGACCCGTTCGGGCCGAGGAAGCCTGTGACGATCCCGGGCTGGACCGTGAAGCTGAGGTCGTCGACCGCCCGCTTCTCGCCGTAGTCCTTCGTCAGGCCGTGCGCCTCGATCATCCGTTTCACGGTAGCCGCGCTCCGGCGCGGCAGACCTCGGCCGCGGGAAGGGTTACGGCTCGTTCGAAAGGATGAGATCGGGCGCGGGGCGCGAGCGCTCGAGATCCAGGCTGCGTAGGGCGTCGTGGAGCTGTACGCCGCTGAACGGCTTCTGGAGGAAGCCCGTCAGGGGCGGCAGGTGGCCGGCCTGCAGGTCGGGGTCGTTCGTGTAGCCCGACATGAAGAGAACCGTGAGGCCGGGACGCTCGGAGCGCAGCGTCTCGGCTGCCTGCTTGCCGTTCATCCCCGGGAGGACGATGTCGGTGAGCACGAGGTCGATCGGGCCGCCGTACGCGCTCGCGAGCGCGAGCGCGTCCTCGGCGCGCTCGGCCTCGAGGACGCGGTAGCCCTCGGCTTCGAGGAAGGCGCGGACGACGGTGCGGACCGCGGGCGTGTCCTCGATCAGCAGGACGGTCCCGCTCCCCGGCGCAGCGCGGCCCGCCGCGGGTGCCGTGTCGGCGGCCGCTTCGGCGACCTGCCGAACCAGGGGCAGGTGGATCGTGAACCGCGTGCCCAGGCCGCGCTCCGTCTCGACGTCGATCGAGCCGCCGCTCTGGTCGACGATCCCGCGCACGGTTGCGAGCCCCAGGCCCGTGCTCTCGCGACCCTTCGTCGTGAAGAACGGCTCGAAGATCTGCCCGGCGGTGGCCGGGCTCATGCCGGTTCCCGTATCGGCCACCGTCAGCAGCGCCTCGGTGTCGTCCGCCGACGCGGCGATCGTCAGCGCGCCGCCGCCGGGCATCGCGTCGCGGGCGTTGGCTGCGAGGTTGGTGAGCACCTGCGTCAGCTGGCTGGGATCCGCATGAACGTGGACGGGGTGTTCGGCCGGGACGACGCACAGCTCGATCCGGGGCCCGAGCAGCGGCCCGAGCGGCCCTACGGCTTCGCCGAGCAGGTCGTTCAGGTCGAGCACCTCGGGCATGAGCACCTGGCGGCGACCGACCGCAAGCAGCTGTCGTGTGAGACCGGCGGCGCGATCGGTCGCGAGCAGGACCTCCCGGATGTCTTGCTCCGCTGCACCGGCGTCGCCGGCCTGCAGCTCGAGGATCGCGAGCTCGCAGTACCCACGAATCGCGAGCAGATGATTGTTGAAGTCGTGCGCGATGCCGCCGGCGAGCCGGCCGATCGCCTCCAGCCGCTCGGGCTCGGCCGCCGGCGCGTCTTCGGCCGTGCGGCGGGTCAGGTCCTCGGGTCGTTCGACCATTGCACACACCATCAGGCGGGCGCGTGAACCGGTCAATACCGCTTGTCCCGGACGGGAAGAACCGAAAACGCTATGTCCGACTCCCCCGAACGCGGTAGGCCGGACGCGCGTGCGGCCGCGACACCCGAGAGGTATCCTCGGCGTACCTCCCGCGTGGCCGCGAACCAGCCATCCGCCGTCGACCCCGGTAGCCCGGCGCCCAGCCCGCTCGTGCGCCTGCGGTGGGTCCTCTGGGGCGCCGTGCTCGTCCTCGGCGTCGCGGCAGGCGCCGCGATCTTCGCGCTGCGCCCCTCGCAGCCGGCAGCGGTGTCGAACGGCCCGATCGGGACCGGCGGGCCGGACGTCTCCTGGGCCGCGGGCGTGAAGCGCGCGCCGGGCTTCGCGCTCACCGACCAGGCGGGCAGGCCCGTCTCCCTCGCCGCCTTTCGCGGCCGGCCTGTGATCGTCACCTTCATCGACCCGCTCTGCCGCAACCTCTGCCCGCTCGAGGCGAAGGTGCTGAACGACGTCGTGCACGGGCTCCCGGCGGCCTCGCGGCCGGCGATCCTCGCGGTCAGCACGAACGTGTACGCCAACGCGCGCGCGAACCTGCTCCAGGACGAGAGCAAGTGGCAACTCGTGCCGCAATGGCGGTGGGCGGTCGGCGGCAGCGCGCAGCTCGCGTCCGTGTGGAAGCACTACCAGGTGCAGGTGCTCGTGACGACGAAGAAGATCGCCGGCGTCACCGTGCACGAGATCGCGCACACCGAGGCGGCGTTCATCGTCGATGCCGCCGGGTACCAGCGCGCGCTCTACCTCTATCCGTTCCGCGCGCAGGACGTCGAGCACACGCTGCGCAGCCTCGGCTAGGACGCGCAGTCGCGGCACGCGCCGCGGAGCACGACGTCGTGGCCGGCGACGGAGTAGCCGGTCTGCTGCTCGACGCGGTGGAGCGCCTGTTCGAGGCGCTCGTCGCTGAACGCCTCGACCTTGCCGCACGTGTCGCAGACGAGGTGGTGGTGGTGCTCGCCGCCGCGATGGAGCGGCTCGTAGCGCGTCGTGCCGGCGCCGAGCTCGATCTTCTGGAGGAAGCCGTCCTTGCTCAGCTGGTCGAGCGTCCGGTAGACGCTCGCGAGACCGACGGGGCTGTCCGCCGCCCGGAGCCGGTCGAAGATCTCCTGCGCGGTGAGGCAGCAGCTCTGTCGCGAGAGCAGCTCGATCACCGCGTGCCGGGCGCCGCCGCTGCGGTGGCCCTTCTGCCGGAGCGCCGCGAACGTCTCCTCTGCCCAGTCGGCGTGCATCGACGGCGTGGCCACGCCCTCGATGATAGCGCTTCTCAATAGAGAATGACTTTGAGAATGACTTTCGTTCGTGCTATGCTGCCGCCTCGGTGCGGAGGATCCTCCTGCTCGCGATGCTCGGCCTCGCGACGCTCGGCGCAGCGTCGGCGCTCGCCGGCCCGCGGTCGACGGCGGGCGGTCCGCTGCAGGTGGTCGCGGCCGAGAACTTCTGGGGCAGCATCGCGACGCAGCTCGGCGGCGACCGCGTCCACGTCACGAGCGTGATCTCGAACCCCGCCACCGATCCGCACGACTACGAGCCGACGGCGGTCGACGCGCGCACGCTCGCCGGCGCGCAGCTCGTGATCGTGAACGGCATCGGCTACGACCCGTGGGCGCCGAAGCTGCTCGCCGGCAACCCGGTGTCCGGCCGGCTCGTCCTCACCGTCGGCGACGTCGTCGGGATCGAGCCGGGAGGCAACCCACACCGCTGGTACTCGCCGGCGAACGTGCAGCAGGTGATCGCTGCGATCGTCGCCGACTACAAGCGGCTCGACCCGAAGGACGCGGCCTACTTCGACCGGCAACGGGCGTCGTTCGAGACGAAGGGGCTCGCCGCCTACAAGGCGGCGATCGCCGCGATCCGGAAGCGGTACGCCGGCGTCCCGATCGGCGCCTCCGAGAGCATCTTCGCGCCGCTCGCGCAGGCGCTCGGGCTGAAGCTGCTGACGCCGTACTCCTTCCTGGAGGCGATCAGCGAGGGCGCCGAGCCCACGGCGGAGGACATCTCGACGATCGACGCGCAGATCGCGGGGCGGCAGATCAAGGTGTGGGTCTTCAACAGCCAGAACAGCACGCCCGACGTGCAGCGGCTGACGAGCGCGGCCCGGGCGAAGGGCATCCCGGTGACGGCGATCACGGAGACGCTCGCGCCGGCAACGGCCACCTTCCAAGCCTGGCAGGTCGCCCAGCTTCGGGCTCTCCGCACGGCGCTCGCGACGGCGACGGGACGATGAGCGGCGAGCCGGCGCTCCGCCTCACGGGCGCGTCGGTCGAGCTGGGCCGCCACGTCGTCTGGCAGGACGTGACGCTGAGCGTCGAGCGCGGCGAGTTCGTCGCCGTGCTCGGCTCGAACGGCGCGGGCAAGTCGACGCTGCTCAAGGTGGCGCTCGGGCTGCTGCCCCTCCGCACCGGCACGGCCGAGGTGCTCGGCGGGGCGCCCGGCGAGGCGAACGCCGCGATCGGCTACCTGCCGCAGCGGCGCCATTTCGACGCCTCGAGCCGGATCCGCGGCGTCGACCTCGTCCGGCTCGGCCTCGACGGCGCCCGCTGGGGGCTGCCGCTGCCGCGGCCCGGCCACGACGCGCAGCGCGAGCGGGTGCACCGGGTGATCGAGCTCGTCGGCGCCGAGGCGTACGCCGGCCGCGCGATCGGGAGCCTCTCGGGAGGCGAGCAGCAGCGCCTCCTGATCGCCCAGGCGCTCGTCCGGCGCCCGAGCCTGCTCATGCTCGACGAGCCGCTCGACAGCCTCGATCTCACGAACCAGGCCTCCGTCGCGGCGCTCGTGCAGCGGATCTGCCGCGAGGAGAAGGTCGCGGTGCTGCTCGTCGCGCACGACGTCAACCCGATCCTCGGCTATCTCGACCGCGTCATCTACTTCGCCGGCGGCACCGCCGTCGCCGGCGTGCCGGCCGCGGTCATCACGACGGAGACGCTCAGCCGGCTCTACGCGGTTCCGGTCGAGGTGCTGCGGGCGAGCGACGGCCGCCTCGTCGTCGTCGGCCAGCCCGAGGCGCCGTTCGTGCACGGCCATCGCCATGAGCATTGAGGCGTCCGTCTTCCAGGGGCTTTCGTGGAACGTCGCCGGCGACGTGCGTGAGCTCGTGTCCTACCACTTCATGGTCAACGCGCTCGAGGCGGGCACCGCTGTCGCGGTCATGGCGGGAGCGATCGGCTGGTTCATGGTCCTGCGCCGGCAGACGTTCGCCGGGCACACGCTCGCGGTGATCGCCTTCCCGGGCGCCGCCGGCGCGAGCCTCGCGGGACTGCCGCTCGCGGCGGGCTACTTCGGCGCCTGCGTGGCCGGCGCGCTCGCGCTCGCCGGCGTCTCCGCCGACCGCACGGGCAGCCACAGCCGCGAGTCGGCCGCGACGGGAACCGTGCAGGCGTTCGCGCTCGGGCTCGGCTTCCTGTTCGTCGGTCTCTACCACGGGCTGCTCAACGGCCTCGACGCGCTGCTGTTCGGCACGTTCCTCGGCATCACCGACGGGCAGGCGCACACGCTCGTCGGGGTCGCCGCCGCAGCCCTGCTCCTGCTCGCCTTCGCCGGCCGACCACTGCTCTTCGCGTCGGTCGACGGCGACGTGGCCCGGGCGGCCGGCGTCCCCGTGCGCGCGCTCTCGCTCGGCTTCCTGCTCCTGCTCGGGCTGGCGGTCGCGGCGACGAGCCAGATCACCGGCGCCCTCCTCGTGTTCGCGCTCCTCGTCGCGCCCGCGGCGACCGCGCAGCGGCTCACCGCGCGGCCGCTGCCGGGGCTGGTGCTGTCCGTCGGGATCGGCCTTGCGGTCACCTGGCTCGGCCTCGCACTCGCGTACTTCTCGATCTACCCCGCGGGCTTCTTCATCACGTCGCTCGCGTTCGCGGCCTACGTGATCGCGCACGCCGTCCGCGCCGTGAGGAAGCGCTAGCGATGTTCGCGCACGAGTTCATGCGCAACGCCCTCTTCGCCGGGACGTTCATCGGCGCGGCGTGCGGGCTCGTCGGCTATTTCGTCGTGCTGCGCGCGCAGGTGTTCGCCGGCGACGCGCTCAGCCATGTCGCCTTCGCCGGCGCCCTTGCCGCGGTCGCGTTCGGCGTCGACGTCCGCGTCGGGCTGTTCGCCACGACGATCCTCGTCGCGGTCGGCATGGGCGGTCTCGGCGAGCGGGCGCATGCCGACGACGTCGCGATCGGCACGGTCTTCGCCTGGATCCTCGGGCTCGGCGTGCTCTTCCTCGCCATCTTCACGACGAGGAGCAGCGCAGGCAACGGCACGGCTGCGGTCCAGGTCCTCTTCGGCTCGATCTTCGGTCTCAGCGGCGCCGACGCCTCGATCGCGGCAGCCGTCTCGGTCGCCGCGATCGCGGCCACCCTCGCCGCCGCGCGCCCGCTCTTCTTCGCCTCGCTCGACCCCGACGTCGCCGCCGCGCAGGGGGTGCCGGTGCGCCTGCTCGGGCTCGGCTTCCTCGCGGTGCTCGGTGCGGTGGCGGCCGAGGCGACACAGGCCGTCGGGGCGCTGCTGCTGCTCGGCCTCGTGGCCGCGCCCGCGGCGGCGGCGCACAGGCTCGCTCGCAGCCCCTACGGCGGCCTCGCGCTCTCGACCGTGCTCGCCGTCGGCTCGGTCTGGCTCGGCCTGACGCTCAGCTACGTCGAGGCGAGCGTGCCGCCGAGCACGGCGGTCATCTCCGTCGCGACGCTGCTGTTCGTGCTCGCCGCCGGAGGAGGAGCCGCAGCGCGGCTGCGGCGGCGATTGCGGCGAGCGACGCCACGATGATCACGATCCGGTCGTGCGTGTTGCGCTGCGCAGGCGTCGTGACGTGGGCCGGCGCGACGATCTTCACGCCGGCGGCGGTGGCGAGCCGCTGCACCGCGGTGTGCGCCGCGGCGAGCAGGCCGGCGCCTCCCGACGCGATCGGAACCTTCGCGAGAAGCGCGTATTCGCCGGTCGACGGGTGGTTCAGCCAGTGGAAGCCGAAGCCGTTCGGCATGACGATCAGCAGCCGCCCCTTGTAGAGGTACGACAGCTCCTCGGCGAGGAAGCGCGCGTACGTCCGCGGCTGCCGCCAGAGCGACGTGATCGCCCCGAGGTCGTAGCTGCTCGTGATGAGCGCGACCCTGATCTCGAACCCGGATCGGTTGGCGGCTGCGACCAGGGTCGTGAACTGCGCCTGCTGCTGCGCCGGGAACTTCGCGTCGAACGGCAGGAAGACCTTCTGCACGAGCAGGTAGTCGCTCGCCGGGTCGCCGTCCGCACGGGCGGAGCCCGCGAGCACGCCGCCGGCGAGCGCGGCCGCGACGAGCGCTGCGACCCGGATCCTCGTCACGCGACGTGCAGCGTGAAGGGCGCGGTGAGGATCTTCCCGTCCACCTTGCACTGGAGGAACAGCCGCCACGTCCCGGCGACGGGCACGAGCACGCCGACCTTGAGGCGGCCGGGCGTCGCCGAGGTTCCCGTCACGCTCGCGCCGCCGAACACGCTCGCGCACCCGGTCGCGCCGGGGGCGCACACGTGGGTGTGGAAGTAGTCGAGCGAGCCGCGCCTGAAGAAGATCGCGTGTGCGAGCGCGCCGAACCACGGCGTGAACAGGGCCGGCTTCCCGCCCGGCCCGGTGACGGTGAAGTCGAGGAGCGCGGGGAAGATCGCCTTCAGATGCGGCACGCCGTGCAGCGTGAAGCGGTAGCCGCCGACGGTCTCGCTCGCACGGAACGGCGGCAGCGGCTGCGGCTTGTATGCGCCGGCGACGGTGATCGTCGTGAAGAGCTGGAAGTTTGGCTGCGGGCCGGTCGTCTCCGGGTACGCGTCGATGACGACGCGGTACGGCCCGGGCAGCGGGAAGGTGACCGTGTAGCTGAGCCGGCCGTCGGGCCCGACCGGCGGGTGGTCGTGGATGATCGTCGCGAGGTCGCGGCGGACGATGATCAGGTGGACGCCGTTGTGCGGGCCGGCGCCGTGCTTGAACCGCGTCAGTGGGCGCCCGTTCGGCTGGACGATCGTGAAGGCGACCGTCGTCGGCTTGCCCGCCTGCACCGGCCGTGCGGGCTCGAAGCCGGAGAGCCGGTAGATGAAGGCGGGCTGCACCGCGACCGTCGGCGTCGACGACGAGCTCGAGCCGCCGCAGCCGGCGAGCGCAGCGGCGATGCCTGCCAGGACGGCTGCACGGGAGAGAGCGGTGCGGGTCACGGCGACCTCCTGGGCGGTGGCGTACGGTGGACGGGATGAGAAGCGCGCCGATCGTGCTGCTGCTGGCGCCGGCGCTCGTGCCCACGCCGATCGGCGTGGGGCCGCGCTACCACCCGCCGCCCGGCGTGCACGCGGCGTGCCTGCCGGGCGCGCTCACCGGCGCGCCGCGGGTTCACCTCGAGCTGTTCGCCGACCGGCGGGTCGTGATCGTACCCGCGGCGATCGGCCTGCGCGGCGCCCGGTTCGACCTCGGTCGCGTCACGGCGGCGCGCTGCCGCGCGCGCGTCTGGACGACCGATCCCACCGGCGTCGTCGGCTTCGCCGGCGCCGGCACGCTCGGCGACGTCTTCGCCGTCTGGGGCCAGGCCCTCGGCCCCGCGCGGCTCGCGAGCTTCGACGGCGCCGTCTCGGTCTTCCGCAACGGGCACCGGGTGCGCGGGGACCCGAGGCGGCTCCCGCTGCGCGACGGCGACGAGCTCGTGCTCGAGGTCGGCGGCTTCGTCCAGCCGCACCGAAGCTACCGCTTTCCGCCCTGAGCCGGTCACGCGAGGCCGCCCAGCTCGCGGACGGCACGGGCGCGCGGGACCCGTTCGCGCAGCTCCTCGGCGCCGCTGCCGACGAGCGCGCCCACGCCGAGCCCGAGGATGAGCGTCACCGACACGCGCGCGACGCCGGACGGAAGCACGGTGAGCGCGGTCGCGTGCGTCAGGACCGGAAGCATCGTCAGACCCTGGTAGAGGCTGCCGAAGCCGGCGAAGAACGCCGTGAAGATGCGCAGCTCGCGATCCCTGTGCAGGAGGCCCAGGAGGAGCGCGACGCCGACGATCGACGTCACGGCGACCGAGACGATGCCGGCGACCCCGACCGCCGGCCGGCCGTACAGCTCACGGCCGGTCCGGACCGCCCAGATCAGGAGCGTCGCCGCGAGCCCGAGCGCGACCACCGCGTCCGGCGCACGCCTGCGCGCGAACAAGGCTCCCGCCGACGATGCGAGGGCGAGCAGGCAGGCGAGCGCGACCCATGTCCAGCCGGGCGGCGGCCGGTAGTCGAGGACGCCGTCGAGCGCGGTGCGGTGGCCGTTCACGACGAGCGGCACGCTCCACGGCCCCACGGTCTCGGCCCTGCTCTTCCCGCGCGCCACGGGCTCGAGCACGTGCAGCCGGTGCTCGTGCCAGCCGTACGCGTGCCCGCTCGTCAGCCGGTGCCAGAGCGGCGGCGCGCCGGGGTTCGCCGACGTCTTCAGGTCGAAGCGGTCGATGCGGTCGGTCTGCGCGGTGATCGAGCGGAGGTTCAACCAGACGCCGCGGGCGTCGAAGCGCAGCAGCGGCTCGCCGAGCACGCCCGGGACGAGGACAGTGGTCGACGGGATGCGCACGCGAAGCCAGAGCATCTGGTCGCCGTCGACGACCTTCGCCTCGAGCGCGCCGGTGTGCGGCCCGAACGCGGTGATGCGGGCGTTGAAGTTCGTGGCGACGGGCGCGGTCGCGCCGACATGCGCGAGCGCGGCTCCCGGGAACGCGAGCACGGCGGCGACGCCGAGTACCGGCACGCCTCCGCGAGTCCTCAACGTCATCCGTCGCTCCTTCCTCACCGATTCGGGCGGCTGCTGTGCATCCGCCCTGGGCTCACGCGGGAGAGGGAAGCGGCGGGCCCCGCTCGGCCTGGCGGCGGGAGAGCGCGCTCCCCCGCACGGGAAGAGCATCGACCCGCGCGGTGGCGGCGACGGCGGGCGGCGCCCGGTGCACCGGCGGCCGGGCGGGCGCGAACGCGCGCCCGGCGCACTCGGCCGCCCGCAGGAGCAGGCGCGCAGCGACGTAGGCGGCGAGGGCGAACGGCAGCTGCAGCGCGAGGCCGGGGGCGAACGTCGGCGCGAGCACCGTCTGCCACGCGAACGTCCCCACGTAGAGCGAGCGCTCGAGCAGCTCCTGGAGCACGAACGCGAGCGGCGGCAGCAGCGCGAAGGCCCACGGGGGCAGCGCGCGCGTCGGACGTCCGCGCGCTGCGTCGACCGCCGAGAGGAGGAGCGACAGCGACGCGATCGCGCCCGCGACGCCGAGCACGAGCGGCAGGCGGCTCAAGTAGTCGTGGCCCGTCGAGACGAGCGCCTGCAGTCGGAGGTGCGCCTCGGGATAGACCCAGCGGTAGGCGAGGGCGTGCGCCGCCTGCGAGCCGGCGAGCAGCAGGGGCAGCGCGACGAGCCAGGCGAGGGCGCGCCTCATCCCCGGGACTTTGCCAGAGATCAGCGACCGAGCAGGCGGCCGAGGACGCTCCTGCGCGGTCGGGGCTGCCGCTCGGGCGGTTTCCGCACGGCGGCCGGCCGCTCCGGCGGCGCGGCGCTCGAGCGGGCCGCCTGGCGCTCCCTCTGGGCGCGGATGGCCGCGTTCATCTCGTCGCGATGCGACTGCTCCGCCATCGTTCGGCCCTTGTACGCTGCGAGGCCCCGGGATCCTCCCGTATCGTAATCCGCATGTGCTTCGAGCTCGATTCGCTGCCGCCGATCCCGGTGGTCTCCGGAGCCGCCGTCTCGCACGACGACCTCGTGCTCGAGGCCGCCGACGGGAACCGCTTCGCGGCGTTCCGGGCCGTGCCCGAGGAGCCTGCCTCGACGGGGATCGTGATCCTGCCCGACGTGCGCGGCCTCTACCGCTTCTACGAGGAGCTGGCGCTCCGCTTCGCCGAGCGCGGCTACGCGGCGGCGGCCTTCGACTACTTCGGCCGCACCGCCGGGGCGGCGAAGCGCGGCGAGGACTTCGAGTACATGGAGCACGTGATGCAGACCACCCCGGACGGCGTCCAGGCGGACGTCGCCGCCGTGGTCGGGCACCTGCGTGGAGCCGGCTGCACGTCGATCTTCACCGTGGGCTTCTGCTTCGGCGGGCGCAACTCGTGGCTCGCCGCCGCCTCCGGGCACGGGCTCGCCGGGGCGATCGGCTTCTACGGGATGCCCGCAGAGCGGAACGGCGTCCCCGGGCCGACCGAGCGCGCCCGCGAGGTGACGGCGCCGATCCTCGCGCTCCAGGCCGGTGACGACCAGAACATCACGGCCGAGCACAATGCGGCGTTCGACGCGGCGCTCGCCGCCGCGGGGGTCGAGCACGAGGTCGTCACATACGACGGCGCCCCGCACAGCTTCTTCGACCGGAAGCAGGCAGACTTCGCCTCGGCCTCGGACGATGCCTGGGCGCGAGTGCTCGCGTTCATCGAGCGCCATCGCTGAGCGACCGCGGGCCGCCGCCTACGTCTTCGCCTGGCTCTTCTGCCACTCCGCGGCGAACAGCGTCTTGTCGACGCGCCCCTGGAAGATGGGCACGCCGTGCTCGACGCAGAAGCGGATGACCTGCTCGCGGTCGAGCTTGTGCTCGGCCGCGATCTCTTCGGGGGTGAGGTGATTCGGCATCTCACCGTCAGGGTACGCCAGCGCGTCGGCGACCGCGCGGGCGAGCGCCGGCTGGACGGGCCCGGGCCGGTAGCCGAGCTCGCGCTCGGCCTTCGCCGAGCTGAAGAACATCGGCAGCCGGGCGAGCTGGACCTCGTAGCGGTTGACGAGGCCGAGCGCCGCAGCCGCTCGTGCGGCCCCGTACGGGACGCGCAGCCGCGGGCGGGGCCGCCCCGCGAGGGCCGCGATCGCGGCGAAGACATCCTCGAGCGAGAGGTCGGCGCCGCCCAGGAGGTAGCGCTCGCCTGCGCGGCCGTGCTCGAGCGCGAGCACGTGTCCGAGGGCGACGTCGCGGACGTCGACGAGGTTCAACCCGGTGGTCGCGATGTAGCCGCGGATCCGGCCGAGCGCGACCCGTCTCACCATCCGCCCTGTGGGCGTCGGCGTCCGGTCGCCGTCGCCCACCGGCGTCGTCGGGTTGACGACGACCGCATCGAGCCCGTCGCGCACGGCGGCGAGCACGAGGCGCTCGGCCGCGAGCTTCGTCCGCTTGTACGGCACCCCGAGCTCCCACTCGGGCGGGCCGTCGTCCTCCGTCGCGGGGCGGCCGGCGATCGGCCCGCAGGTGCCGGCGGTGCTCGTGTGCACGATGCGCCGCACGCCCGCGCGGCGCGCGGCCTCGAGCACGGAGCGGGTTCCTTCTATGTTCACGCGCGCGAGAGAGGCCTCGTCGGCGTCGTAGCTGTAGAGCGCGGCGACGTGGACGACGGCGTCGCAGCCGGCCATCGCGTGCTCGAGCGCAGCGCCGTCGAGCAGGTCTATCCACTCGTCGCGAACCTCGGCTCCCCGCTCCCGCAGCACCCGGGCCACGTGGGCCCCGACGAAGCCGCTGGCGCCGGTGACGTAGACCCGCATGGGGCAAGTCTGGCACCCGGCGGCTTGGCAGGCGGCCGCTCTGCGGGGCACAAGCCCCGAAATCGCGAGAAGAGCGACAGCTCTGCTCGCGGGTGTTTCGCTACACTCCGCCGGCGCGGGGCGGCGTAGCTCAGCTGGTCAGAGCGCTGCACTCATAATGCAGAGGTCGGTGGTTCGAGCCCACCCGCCGCTACTCAACGCGTCCACCTCGAGGTTCGAAAGACAGGAAATGGCCACCGGAGTACGAGTCGCGATCACGCTCGCCTGCACGGAGTGCAAGCGACGCAACTACCAGACGCAGAAGTCGAAGCGGAACTCGCCGGACCGGCTCGAGTTCAAGCGCTACTGCCGCTGGTGCGGCCGGCACACGGTGCACCGGGAGACCCGCTAGCGATGGCGCGGTCATCCCGCCAGCAGCGGCGCGCCCGGCGCGCGCAGACGCAGCCGGCCCTCGCCGGCGGCCCGCCGCCTCAGCCGCCCGCGGCCCGCCACACCGCCGCCGGCGACTCCGAGCCGGCTCGCCGGGCGCAACCACAGCGGGCGCGGGAGCGGCGCATCCCCTTCGCGGGGACGGTCCATTTCATCCAGGAGGCCTGGGGCGAGCTGAAGAAGGTCGAGTGGCCGAACCAGCACGCGGTGGTCAGCGGCACCGCCGTCGTCATGATCGCGTGCACGATCGTCGGCACCTACCTGTGGCTGAACGACCGGCTCTGGCAGTACGTCGTCCACCACCTGCTGCTGCGCTGACGGACGAGAGGAAGAGATGTTTCGCTGGTACGTGATCAACACCTATTCCGGGCACGAGAACAAGGTCAAGGCCAACCTCGAGCACCGGATCGAGTCGATGAACCAGCGCTCCCGCTTCCGGCGCGTCGTCGTCCCGACCGAGCAGGTGATCGAGACGAAGGACGGCCAGAAGGTGCAGGCGGAGAAGCGCGTGCTGCCCGGCTACGTGCTCGTCAACATGAACCTGAACGACGACGCATGGACGGTCGTGAAGAACACACCCGGCGTGACGGGCTTCGTCGGAGCGGGCTCGAAGCCTGTTCCGCTCTCCCAGCCCGAGGTCGACCGGATCCTCCATACCGGCAGCGGCGCGGGCATGCCGACCCGTGCCCAGGTGGAGTTCCAGCTCGGCGAGTCCGTGAAGATCACCTCCGGCCCGCTCGCCGACTTCGACGGCGAGATCACCGACGTGAACGCCGACCAGCAGAAGCTGCAGGTGATGGTCAACATCTTCGAGCGGCAGGTGCCGGTCGAGGTCGGATTCGACAACGTGAAGAAGCTCGACTAGAGGATTCCCGTGGCCAAGAAAGTCCTGACGATCATCAAGCTCCAGATCCCGGGCGGGCAGGCGAACCCGGCGCCGCCGGTCGGCCCCGCGCTCGGCCAGCACGGGGTGAACATCATGGAGTTCTGCAAGGCGTTCAACGCGCAGACGGCCGACCAGAACGGCCGCATCACCCCGGTCGAGATCACCGTCTTCGAGGACCGCTCCTTCACGTTCATCACGAAGACGCCGCCGGCCGCCGTGCTGATCAAGGAGGCGCTGCGGATCGAGAAGGGCTCGGCCGAGCCGAACCGGAACAAGGTCGGCCGGCTCACGCGCCAGCAGGTGCGCCAGATCGCCGAGACGAAGCTGCCCGACCTGAACGCGCGCGACATCGACCAGGCGGCGCTGATCATCGCGGGCACGGCCCGCAGCATGGGCGTGGAGGTGGAGCAGTGATGCCGCACCACGGCAAGCGCTACGAGAAGGCCCGCGGCTCGATCGACCGCGAGCGCACCTACGCTCCGGTCGACGCGGTGCGGATGTTGAAGGACCTTCCCGCTGCGAAGTTCGACGAGACCGTCGAGGTGCATTTCCGCCTCGGGCTGAACGTCCGCCATGCCGACGAGCAGCTGCGCGGGACGCTCATGCTCCCGCACGGGACGGGCAAGGATGTGCGTGTCGCGGTCTTCGCCGAGGGCGACAAGGCCCGCGAGGCGGAGGAAGCCGGAGCGGACGTCGTCGGCTCCGCCGATCTCGCCAAGCGGATCGAGGAGGGCTTCCTCGACTTCGACGTCGCGATCGCCACGCCGGACCAGATGGGCAACGTCGGCCGGCTCGGCCGCGTGCTCGGCCCGCGCGGCCTGATGCCGAACCCGAAGACGGGCACGGTCACCTTCGACGTCGGCAGGGCGGTCGGCGAGGCGAAGGCCGGCAAGCTCGAGTACCGAACGGATCGCGGGGCGAACGTCCATGTCGCGATCGGCAAGCGGAGCTTCGACGAGCGCAAGCTCGTCGAGAACTACGCCGCCGTCGTCGAGGAGATCGTGCGGGCGAAGCCGTCCGCGGCCAAGGGCCGCTACATCCGGCAGATCACGCTGACGAGCACGATGGGCCCGGGCATCCACGTCGACCCGGCCAGGACGCGCGGCATCACCGAGGATCTCGAAGGCGCGGAGGCAGCTACAGTAGGCAGCTAATCCGACTGGGACCGCCGAAGACCGCTGGCAGCCGTAAGGGCAGAAGTCCAGCCGAGGTGGGGCAGCGAGAGGGTTGCACCCCTCCGCCTTGGGCCCGCCTCCGTGCGGGCCTGGTCATTTCCGAAGGAAATGACGCGATGAAGAAACAGGACAAGGAGAAGGTCGTCGCCGACCTGACGGAGCGGCTCCGCACGTCGGAGACGCTGATCGTGGCCGACTACCGCGGCCTGACGATGCCGCAGATCGACGCGCTGCGCTCCCGGCTGCTCGAGAGCGGGGCCCGCTTCACGGTCGTCAAGAACACGCTGACGCGGCGGGCCGCCGAGGCGGTCGGCGCCGACGCGCTGCTCGCGCTGCTCGAGGGCCCGAGCGCGATCGCGTTCCTCGAGACCGGCGGCGACATGGTCGCGGCGGCGAAGGCGCTCGCAGACTCCGCCCGCGAGACGAAGGTTCTGACGATCCGCGGCGGCGTCATGCAGGGCCGTACCGCGACGGCGGCAGAGATCGAGACGCTTGCCACGCTGCCGGCGCTCGACGTGCTCCAGGGCCAGGTGCTGGGGGCGATCGTCGCCCCGCTCACGACGTTCGTGGCGCTCCTGAACGCCCCGCTCCAGAGCCTGATCGGCCTGATCGACGCGAGGATCGAGCAACTGCAGGAGTCGGGAGCCGCCCCTTCCCAGGAGCCGCCGGCCGAGGAACCCGCGCCGGCCGACGAGCCGCCCCAACCGGAGGATGTCAGCCCTAGTCCGCAGCCGGAGGCCGCGGACGAGTCCACAGAGGAGTAGAGCCACATGGCAGCAGTCGACACCATCTTCGAATCGCTCGGGAGCCTGTCGGTCCTCGAGCTGGTGGAGCTGAAGAACAAGATCGAGGACGAGTGGGGCATCACGGCCGCAGCGCCCGTCGCGGTCGCCGCCGCGGGCGCCGCCCCGGCCGCAGCCGAGGCGGAGGAGAAGACGTCGTTCGACGTCGTCCTCACCGAGGCGGGTGCGCAGAAGATCCAGGTGATCAAGGTCGTCCGTGCCGTCACCGGCCTCGGGCTCAAGGAGGCGAAGGACCTCGTCGACTCGGCTCCGAAGCCGGTCAAGGAGGGCGTCGCCAAGGACGAGGCCGACTCGCTCAAGGCGCAGTTGGAGGAGGCGGGCGCCGGCGTCGAGCTGAAGTGAGGCGCCGCCCCGGCGCCGCTCTGCCGTGAAGGGCGCCCGACGGGGCGCCCTTCACACTTTACGGAGCGCTTACACAGCCCAGCGCAAGGGCTGACACTCCTGAGCGTCTATGAGGGAGCAGGAGAACAACCTCAGGAGGAGATTTCGTGAAGCTACGGATCCCGCTGCTCATCGTCGCCGGCGTCGCCGGTCTGGGAAGCTCGTACGCCCTGGCCAACGGCGGCGAGGGTCACCACGGGTACGGCCAGACGACCACCGGGTCCTGCCAGCGGGGCGCCGTGTTCGGCACCGCAGCCGGACCGCAGACCTTCACCGTCACGGTCGGCAAGGAGGGCTGGCACAGCACGCTTGCCCCCGGCCAGGTCGTCACGGTGACCGTCGGCTCGAGCGGCCAGCCGGTGCACTTCACCGCGCTGGGCTGCGTCGACGGCTCGTCGGTGACCGCCCGCTCGGCGCTCGTGTCCGGCGGCTGGCGGCCGAAGACGACGACCGGTACCACCACCGGCACGACGACCGGCACCACCAGCACCGGCACGACGAGCACTGCCACCACCACGACCGGGTCGACGACGACCACATCGGGTCACGTCGGCCGCCACAGGCACCGCGGCCACCGCTAGCCGGAGGCCGGCGCCCTCGCAGCGTCCGGAGAGAGCGGGAGGGGTTTCCCTCCCGCTCTGGACGGGCGAGGGCTCTCGCGCTACATTTCGCCGGCATACCGGCGTGGGCCGCAGGCCTTCGCTTGCGGTGAGGGGGTCGCTTCCGGTACCCTGGCGGGTTGCGCCGACGTTCCGCGACGTCTGCCGTCTTGCACGCCTGAATCCGCCCGATTTCGCCTGAGCTCGCACGTCCCCCAAGGGAGGCTTTTTCTTTGACCACCAAGGTCGCATCGCCCCGTGCGCGGAAGTCCTTCTCGCACCTCGAACACGTCCTCGACCTCCCCAACCTGATCGACATCCAGAAGGCCTCGTTCCAGTGGTTCCTGGACGAGGGCCTGCGCGAGACGATCGACGACATCTCGCCGATCGAGGACTACACCGGCTCCCTCGCGGTCGAGTTCGGGGCCTACAAGTTCGGAGAGCCCCAGTTCTCGATCAAGGAGTGCCGGGAGAAGGACCTGACCTACCAGGCGCCGCTCTCGATGACGGTGCGCTTCGTGAACAAGGACACGGGCGAGATCCGCGAGCAGACGGTGTTCATGGGCGACTTCCCGATGATGACCGGCTTCGGCACCTTCATCATCAACGGCACCGAGCGCGTCATCGTCACGCAGCTCGTGCGCTCCCCGGGCGCGTACCTGATGGAGCCGAAGGACGCGACGAAGCAGGTCTTCACCGCGAACCTGATGCCGAGCCGCGGCTCCTGGCTCGAGCTCGAGATCGACAAGAAGGGCGTCGTCTATGCCCGGATCGACCGCAAGCGCAAGCTGCCCATCACGACGCTCCTCCGGGCCCTCCCCGGCCAGGACCCGTCCACCGGCTTCGCGCTCGACACCTCGACGAACGAGGCGATCCTCGCCCTCTTCGGCAACTCGTCGTACATCGTGAACACGCTCGACAAGGATCCCTCCACACGGGAGGAGGAGGCCCTGATCGAGGTCTTCAAGAAGCAGCGGCCCGGCGAGCCGCCGACCCTCGACAACGCGCGGAACCTGCTGCGGGCGCTCTTCTTCGACCCCAAGCGCTACGACCTGACGAAGGTCGGCCGCTACAAGCTCAACCAGCGGCTCGGCGTCGACGTGCCCGACGACGTCCGCGTGCTGACGATCGAGGACATCGTCGCGCTCGTCCGCAAGCTGATCGAGCTGCCGGTCAAGCTCGGCGTGCCCGAGGACTCCAAGGACTTCGCCGCCGACGCGATCTCGCTGCCGCGCGCCCCGATCGCAGCCGAGCTCGACGAGTACGAGCACTTCGGCAACCGCCGGCTGCGCACGGTCGGCGAGCTGATCCAGGAGGCGTTCCGCGTCGGCCTCTACCGCATGGAGCGCGTCGTGCGCGAGCGGATGACGACCGAGGACGTCGACACGATCACGCCGCAGACGATCATCAACATCCGCCCGGTCGTGGCCGCGCTCAAGGAGTTCTTCGGCTCCTCGCAGCTGTCGCAGTTCATGGACCAGACCAACTCGCTCGCCGGTCTCACCCACCGGCGCCGCCTCTCGGCGCTCGGCGCCGGTGGCCTCACGCGCGAGCGGGCGCCGATCGAGGTGCGCGACGTGCACCCGACCCACTACGGCCGCATGTGCCCGATCGAGACGCCCGAAGGCCCGAACATCGGCCTGATCGGCTACCTCGCCTCCTACGCCACCGTCTCGGAGTTCGGCTTCGTCCAGACGCCGTACCGGAAGGTCGTGGGCGGCAAGGTCACCGACGAGATCGTCTACCTCGACGCCGTCGAGGAGTCGCGCTACACCATCGCGCAGGCCACCGCCGACACCGACAAGAACGGCAAGCTGCTCGGCGACGCGGTCCTCTGCCGCTCGGCGGAGGGAGAAGCCGTCACGGCGCCGCCGAAGGCGGTCGAGTTCATGGACGTGGCGCCGGCGCAGATCGTCTCCGTCTCGACGGCCCTGATCCCGTTCCTGGAGCACAACGACGCGAACCGTGCGCTGATGGGCGCGAACATGCAGCGGCAGGCAGTCCCCCTGCTGATCCGGCAGGCGCCGCTCGTCGGCACCGGGCTCGAGTACCGCGCCGCGGTCGACTCGGGCGACGTCGTCATCGCGGAGCGCTCGGGCACCGTCGTCGACGTCGACGCCGACAAGATCGTCGTCGAGGCGAAGGACGGGCGGGACGAGTACACGATGACGAAGTTCATGCGCTCCAACCAGGGCACGCTCATCCACCACAAGCCGATCGTGCTCCTGGGCGACAAGGTGAAGGCAGGCGACGTGCTCGCCGACGGCAGCTCGACCGACAGCGGCGAGCTCGCGCTCGGCGCGAACCTCCTGGTCGCCTTCATGCCGTTCGAGGGCTACAACTTCGAGGACGCGATCGTCCTGAGCGAGCGCATCGTCAAGGACGACATCCTCTCGTCGATCCACATCCACGAGTACGAGATCGACGCACGCTCGACGAAGCTCGGCGACGAGGAGATCACGCGCGACATCCCGAACCGCTCGGAGGAGTCGCTCGCGCAGCTCGACGAGCGCGGGGTCGTCCGGATCGGCGCCGAGGTCGGCGCCGGCGACCTGCTCGTCGGCAAGGTGACGCCGAAGGGCGAGACCGAGCTGACGGCGGAGGAGAAGCTGATCCGCGCGATCTTCAAGGAGAAGGCGCGCGAGGTCCGCGACACGAGCCTCAAGGTGCCGCACGGCGAGGGCG
>Ga0187779_10000306_pt1 | contig 34160 bp, 30 predicted proteins | sample 1015_Q2_SP10_10__FD_132435 | JGI IMG/M metagenome (GOLD analysis project Ga0187779, IMG submission 132435) | Tropical peat soil microbial communities from peatlands in Department of Meta, Colombia - 1015_Q2_SP10_10_MG | ecosystem: Environmental > Terrestrial > Soil > Wetlands > Peat | place... | reverse complement strand
AGGTGTAATGGACGCCCTCGTTCCCGTTCGGTAGATGACAGTCAACGCATTGTTTTCTCCGGTGAGCGCCCTCATGCATCCAGGACTCATACTCTGACCCCATCACGTGACATTTTACGCAGAATTCGGGCGAATCTGATTTGGCCAGCATCTTCATCGGTCCCAGCAAGATAAAAAATATAACAATCATCACGGCGAAGCCAGCAATGACAATATTTCTTGCGACCGTTTTGCGCTTTCTTGTATCCATTCTTTCACCTCCTTACCTTTACGGTTATGTTTTATACGTTGATACTGGACTTGAGAGTCGGCAACCGAGACTGCACCCCGTCACGGACTGCACTGCGTCGGTAGCGCACCGATCCATCTCGACATATACGATAAGGTCCTTTTTCTGTTGGACTTTAGGCTCTTTGATCCCTATTAACCGGAGTCCGAGGATCGACATCTTCACCCCGAGCACCTGGCCGGGGCAGAGGTGTCCGTGGGTTTTCACGGATTCCTGCAACAGGGATTCAAAATAGGTAGCACTTTCATCAAGCACGTACGGTTCTCCATTCTTCCCGATCGTGGGCGCAGATGTATTACGGTCGGTTATTCTTTCAGGAAATCGGGCACGGCATCCTTCATCATGGTGATATGCTCCCTGGCAAGAGCCAGCTCTCGTTCACTGTAGGCATAGGCGAGATCGGCCGAAAGCACTTGAGGCATGCCCTGAATGAGTTTCAGCTTGCGCATCTCCTCGCTGATATCCTCGCCCTCTATGGTCACGACGATCCTTCCGGTCGTATCGTGAAAATGGACCTCGCAGAAATCCGTAGAGCGAAGATTTTCGATCACCGTTTGCACGTGTTCAGGAAGGGTCTTTACCACGATGCTGGATATGTTCATGACATTCTCCTCTATCAGTCATTCTGCAGATACGCCTTCGTTCAATGTGTCAGCGAGGTTGGAACGGCTCTTGCTCTGGTTGCCTTTGAACCCCCCTTTGAAGGTATTTTTCACTGGGGGCGCGATCTCCACCTGCGGCACATGACATTCCATGCAGTTATAGCGCTCATTGTCGAGCTTCCCGTGCAGATCCTCCCTGGTTGTTAATTTCATGAGATGGGACTTTGGGATCGGTGTGGCGCCGCTCCGTTTTGCCTCATCCGGCATATGGCAGCCGACGCAGAGGTTGCCGGTAATCGCTATCGGCAGCATTCCGGTGATGTCGTGGGGGATCAGCGGTGGGCTGTTCTCAAAGGCCCGTTCGATCTTTTTGCTCGATCCGGGAGCTGCAGTTGAGTATTCGCCGTGCTCTGGCTTGACCGTCTCTTCATTATAGATGGGCTCTTTTCTGATCCCAAGGTCCTCTTCCGGTATCTCTTTCCCGGGTGTCTGCTGAGCCATCGCTCCTTCAAAGCCGAGCGCCAGAATGAGTGCCAGTCCTGCTGCAAGCGCCCATTTCTTACTCGTCATACTAAACATGTCCCCTCCTCCTGTCAGACGCCTTTGACAGAATACCTGTTGCTGAACTCCATCGCATGATCATTGCACACCTCGACGCAGCGTCCGCAATTGGTGCATTCGCCTGAAGAAACAAAACCGCTTTCCCTGCCAACCCTGTCGAGGACTTGGGGCTCAGGGCAGCATTCGAGGCATTTCATACAGAGCGAGCACCGCTCTCTCTCGTATCTGACCCTGAGAAGGCTGAAGCGCGTAATTAGTGAATAAAAACCTCCCACCGGACAGACATGGCCGCAGAACCCGTTCCTTATGACCAGCAGATCGAACATGAAAATCGCAAGGGCGACGGCCCATCCGGTGCCCATACCGAATAAGATCCCCCGGTACAGCATCGAAATCGGGCTCACCCACTCGAAGGCAGCCACACCGGCAATCGTGGAGATCACGATACTCAAGCCGAGGGCCCAGTATCTCATGTTCCTGCTAACCCGAACAGTTCCCTCAGCCTGCCCGATATTGAACCTGCTCCCGAGCCAGCGCGCGGCATCAGTCACTACATTCACGGGACAGACCCAGCCGCAGAAAGCGCGTCCCGCAATAAGTCCGAAAAAAAGCGTGATGATGACCGCGCCAACAAACGTTTCAAGCCCCACTATCGTGCCCGTTGCGAGAACCTGCAGCACGGCAAAAGGGTCCGCAAGAGGGAGGGCATCCAGAAGCCTCGACGCGCTCAGGTTTCCCCGCAGCACGATCCATCCATATGCACTTCCCGCGAAGAACAGGGCAAGAACGGCCCCCTGCGAGAATCTTCTCGCAAGGAGATATCGATTTTTCACTAAAATATTATTCACCCGATTTCAGGTCCTGTTCATTCAGGTAATCCAAGGGCGCCTTTTCACTCCGCTTGGTCTTGGTGACGATCTCCGTGGGAACGTCCCGTACGCGCTGCTCGTCCATCGTATCCCAGCCTTTCACATACTGTACATCGGACTCACCCGTGGCAATCTCCCGCGGAAGCACAAAAATGGACGCTTTCTTCGTCACACACGCATGTTCGCAGAGCCCGCAGCCGGTGCATGCGTCGCTGTGCACCGTCGGCAACAGAAGTGCATGCCTCCCTGTTCTGTCATTCCGTGCATACGAGAGTGTGATTGCCTTGTCCAGGAGCGGGCAGGCCCGGTAGCAGGCATCGCATTGGATCCCCCAGTACGCAATACATGTGTCACGGTCAATGACCGCAAGACCCATGCGTGCACGGTTTATCTCGAATCGCTCCGTGCCGCTCTCATCGCGCTCCTTTACAAGCGATGAGTCAAGCGCGCCCGTGGGGCATGCGGGTACGCACGGGATGTCCCTGCACATCTGACACGGCCGTTCCCGGGGCAGAAAATAGGGAGTCCCGATCGGCCTGCGGTCTCCTGATGCAGCAAGCACCAATGCATGGTATGGGCATGCTTCGACGCACATGCCGCATTTGATGCACTGTGCCAAGAACCGGTATTCCCGTACTGCGCCTGGAGGCCTGAGAACGGGAGACGATGCCTTGGAGTTGTCGATATACCCGCCCCACAGGATCCCGCCCACCGTTGCCAGTCCCAGACTCTTCATTGAACAGATGAGGAAAGACCGTCTTCCTGTCATCGTGTCCGGAGCTTCTCTGCATTGGCCCGACATTGTTCTATGCCTTGTAAATCTTCACAGCGCACTTTTTGTAATCTGTCTCCTTGGAGATGGGACAGGTAGCATCGAGCGTGACTTTGTTAATGAACACCTTTTCGTCGAACCATGGCACGAACACCAAGCCTCGCGGCGGACTGTTCCTGCCGCGGGTATCGATCCGAGCCTTGATTTTGCCCCTCCGCGACTCGATCCAGATGAGCTCGCCGTCCTTTACTGCGTACGCCTTCGCATCGTTCGGGTTCATGAAGCAGAGGGCTTCCGGTACGGCGCGATAGAGCTCCGGCACCCTCATGGTCATGGTGCCGCTATGCCAGTGCTCGAGCACTCTGCCGGTGCAGAGCCAGATGGGGTATTCCTTGTCAGGCACTTCCGGCGGCTCCATGTAATGCCGCAAAAATATCTTGGCCTTGTTCGGGATCTTGACCTTGTCCCCGGGCTTCGGCCCCAGCAGGTCGCCCTGGGGAAGCTCCTTGAAGGCGACACCGTAGAATGCAAAATCTCCATAGTTGGCTGCCTTGGCATAGGGGTCGTACGCGGAGTTGAATCGCCATAAGGTCTCTTTCCCGTCCACTACTGGCCATCGCAACCCCCGCACCTTGTGATAGGTCTCGAAGTCCGCCAGGTCGTGGCCGTGACCGAGACCGAACTTTCTGTATTCTTCCCAGAGATACTTCTGGAGGAAGAACCCGTACCCCTTGAACCCCTCAACCTTCCGCCTGTCTCCCGCTGCCTCGGTGTTAAGGAACCCCTTGCCGACCGGATCGGGCCATGCGTAGGTCTTTGCCTCTTTATTCGCAAAAAGGACATCGAAGAGGGTGTCATTCTCCTTGTATCCCATCTCTTTTGCCTTGGACATCACGTTCGGAAGCATCACTTTGTCGTTGATCTTCTGCTCCATCCAAACATCGGACACTGTGATCCTCTTCGAGAACTCGACTATCTGCCACGTGTCGGACATCGCCTTCCCCATGGGCGTTACTTGCTGTTTCCAGTGTTGGGTTCTCCGCTCGGCATTTCCGTAGGCTCCCCACTTCTCAAAGATCATTGCGCTTGGCAGGATCAGGTCTGCCACCTTCGCCGAGATGCCGGGATACGCCTCCGATACGACGATGAAATTGTCCATCTCCCGGGCCGCTTTGATCCAGTGGTTAGCGTTCGCGGTGTTCTGCCAGGGATTATTCACCTGGACCCAGACCCACTTGATCCTTCCATCCTCCAAGTCCCGCATGATCTTCACAAAGTGCGATCCTGGTACGGGGTTAATGGTCCCTTCGGGTACTTTCCATATCTTCTCCGTGACCTCCCGGTGCTTGGGGTTCGCTACGACCATGTCAGCCGGAAGCCGGTGGGAGAAGGTCCCCACTTCCCGCGCTGTGCCGCAGGCGCTCGGTTGGCCTGTGAGGCTGAAGGCGCCATTGCCCGGTTGCGACTGCTTGCCGAGGAGGAGATGGATCATGTAGATTTGCTCATTCACCCAAGTCCCGCGGGTATGCTGGTTGAAGCCCATGGTCCAGAAGCTGACCACCTTGCGGTTCTTCTCAATATAGAGGTCAGCCAGAGTTCTGAGTTTCTTCTTGAATTCTTCGAGCGTTTCATCGGCATCCCCTTTGGATAGTTCCGCAACAAAATCAAGCGTATAGGGCTCCAGACCTTTTTTGAAATCCTCGAAACTGATGAGCCAATGGGCATCGGCCTCTGCGGCATGCTTCATCTCAAGCTTGTCTCCGGGTTTGAGATTCAGGAATCCCAGTGCCGTTGCCTCGCCCGTTGTCAGGACCTTGGCCGCCTCCTTGGACGCAGTGTCAAGCTCCGTCGGCTTATATTTCCCGTGACCAATGTTGTCCCGGAGACCGTAGCCGATGTCCGCATAGCCTGTCGCGAACACACAGTACTTGTTCACAAAATCCCCGTTCAAGGCCTCGGGACGGTCATATACGATCTCGCGGGCAATGTAGTTCATTATTGCCAGATCGGCGTTCGGTTTGATGATGATTTCCAGGTCTGCGAGGTTTGAGCACCTGTTGGCATACGTCGAGATATTCACGACCCTGACGTTATCCGGGCTGCTCAGTTTCCGGTCCGTGATCTTAGACCAGAGCACCGGATGCATCTCAGACATGTTCGCTCCCCAGAGAACCACCGTGTCCGAATAGTGCATATCGTCGTAATTACCCGCGGGCTCGTCGATGCCGAAGGTTTGCATGAATCCTGCCACGGCGCTCGCCATGCAGTGCCGCGCGTTGGGATCGAGGTTATTGCTCCGAAGGCCCCCCTTCATGAACTTCGCCATCGCATACCCTTCCATGATCGTATACTGGCCGGAGCCGAAAACCGCGACGCCCGTTGGGCCCATCTGGGAATAGTATTTTTTAAACTGCTTCTCCATTTCGTCGAAGGCCTTCATCCAGGTAACGGGCTTGAACTTTCCGTTCTTGTCGAACTCCCCTCTCTCGTTGAGCCGCATGAGCGGCTCCGTAAGGCGGTCGGCACCATATATTATCTTCGCGTTGAAGTATCCCTTGATGCAGTTCAGGCCCATATTAACTGGCGCGGCCGGGTCTCCCTTCACCGCAATGATGCGGTCGTCCTTGGTCGCGACCATGATGCCACATCCTGTTCCGCAGAACCGGCAGACCGCCTTGTCCCATTTCCAGCCTGATTCCGTCTGTTTTGCAACCGCCAGCAGGTCTTCAGGGACAGTCATGCCGATGGCTGTTGCGGCGGCAACGGCCGCCGTCGTTTTCATGAACTCTCTTCGCGTCAATGACTTGAATGACATAGTTGCCCCCTTCTCGTTGATCTCCAAAACTGCTTAGAGTTCCAAGGCACTTAACGGTTGTCCGCTGATGATGTATAAACGACTGATCTGTTCCTGTCGTTTGACGATTATCATGGATCTTGCTCGTGGGAGAGAATAGAACAGGGGAACGGCTCCATGCTGCGCCGTTCTTCATTGCATAAAGAAAGTCTATCTGTAAAAACCATGGCTGTCAAGGCATGGCCGTACAGCGTATCTCTGAAAATTCGCTGAAAAAACAAAAACCTTAGGGTTTTTTAATCATACTTTTTTCCATCTCGTTGTAAATCAACGGGCCACCGGAGAATGGTGTTCATTTCAGCACAAGGTCCTGTTTGATTCTTTCCGGATGGGGGGGCTGATACAATGGCCTCTTTGGCTCAGAAATGAGGTTCAGGTGACTTATGACGGGCAAAACGGTGGACGGAGAAAAAAGCGCTCAATGCGGCGCGCAGTCATCGGCTTTGCAGCTCAACGGCATTGCACCAAGTGAAGATTGATGAACGATAGAGGTGGCGGGGATGAACAAGCAAGGTATTCACCATTGCGCATTACAGTGGATCCTGTTCAGCTTTTCTGATCATTGTTCAGCAGGTCCCAGACGAGACACGAGCTGACCCGCGCCCCGGACCGGACGCTGCGTATGCGATGGAGCCAGCTGCCCAAAAATTGGCCCCCGAAAAAAGCGCAGACCATGATGGGAAACGTGATGAACTGCCAACCCAGCCCCGACAGCACCCGGATGGCAATCACGAGGGGCACCGGCGCGTGTATAGAAAGAAACCAGTGGAATGAGAATTTCTTCACATTCGCCCGCCAGTAGCCGAAAGGAAGGTTGAGAAGGAAAACAATAAGTGCGACGGATAGGATATTCATATGAGTTTTGATCAGAGGTGCTCCACGATAAGGCGATTCTTGACGAGTGAGACCTCACGTAGTATGCCACGGACCCTTTTTTCCTCACCAAAGAGGTTACGCAATACCACTTCCTCACCCTCGACGCGCACCTGGTTGACCGAGTCGAGCAGCAACTCCTCCTTTTCGTTCTTTTTTACAAAGGCCTTGAGATCACACACGGTGTTCTTCTTCACTCTCGAGGGAGGCGGGATGAAAAAAAAGCAGCCTTATTTGTCGGCGGGATGTTTTCTCACCATCCTGTTCATGTCGTCCTGAGGGGCCGGCAAGCGTGATGAGCGGGCCTTCTGCCCATCGCCACGGCATTCCGCGATATACGAAAGCGTGCCGCACAGGTTCTTGGTCCCCCCGCTACCTCCAGTTTTACGCTGCTTTTTGCTTCTGCCTGCTTCCGACTTCATTTTTTACACCAGTTCGGTTAGGCTTGTTCCACTTCGTGATTATTATATAACATAACACCATGAGGAAAGCAAGATAATTGATTTGCTTTGGTTCATTAACGGTCTAATATCATCGAAACGCTGCACTCAACAACCCTGCAATCGCTCCTCCCGCTATCAGCCATGTCGAATTGATCGTGAAACGAACCAGCACGACGAAGGCAATAAGGGCGATCAGGACCGTGATGGGATCGGTTAATGACGCACGGCCCAATTGCCACGTGACTGCGGCCATCAGCCCGAGCGAAGCTATGTTTACGCCGTCCAATAAGCCGCTGACCCATGCCGAGTTGCGTATCCGTGGTATCAGCGGATTGGAAATTGCGACGAAGACGAAGGAAGGGAGAAAAATGCCGAGCGTTGCCAGAAGCGCCCCTGGCATGCCGCCAAGAATGTAGCCGATGAATGTAGCCGCCGTGAATACCGGGCCCGGCGTTACCTGACCGATGGCAATCGCATCAATCAACTGATGGTCAGTTAGCCAGCCGAAGCGGACAACGAAATCTGCGCGAAGAAACGCAAGGAGCACGTAACCGCTCCCGAAGAGGACCGCGCCGATCTTAAGAAAAGTGAGAAAAAGCAGCGGCAGGCCGAATGGAACGGCAGCCAGAACTGAGGGCACGAGCAAATTCACGCCGGCCATTGACGGCACCAGGAATCCCGCCCTCGCCTGCCTTCTCAATCGTCCGAGGTTGGACCCTGTCATGACCAGCAAACCGCCCGCGATCAGCAAAACGATCACGTTGATGCCGAAAAAGTACAATATCAGGACGGCGAGCCCTGCAACAGCGACGAGCGGCCCCTTAACAGCCTTCCGTCCAAGAATCCAAAGCGCTTGTACAATGATTGCAATTACCACCGGCTTGACGCCATACATGAGCCGCCCTGCCTGGGGTGTGGCGCCGAAGCGCACGTATACCCATGCCAGGGCAATCACGATAAGCATGGCAGGCAGTATGAAACAGAGGCCGCCCATGATCAGCCCGGGCCATCCCGCCCGCAGAAAGCCCACATGAATCGCCATCTCCGTCGAGTTCGGTCCGGGGATCAGATTTGTGGCGCCCACGAGGTCGAGGAATTCCTGATCGCTCAGCCATTTACGCCGTTTTACCGTTTCATCGTGCATCATGGCGATATGAGCGGCCGGCCCGCCGAAGGCAAGAGTCCCCAGCTTCAGGTACAGTTTGGCCACCTCGACGAGTCTCGGGGACAATGATGGTTTCATGTCTTATGTCCTCATGAATATCCCAGACTGTCAGGCTGCGGAAGGGCAGGTCGTTGAACTCCTGGACTGTAACAGTCTTTCGCGGACTAAAGCATCGAAGATCGATAATCCCATAAAGGGTTACTCTGCAAGCCCGCTAGAAGGTACTTTCTTTGTCACTGAAAAATAAGTGTACCATGTATAAAGCATGTCCGCGAGCGCAATGACCGCGAGCGCCGCCATGAGGAACACCAGGAACGCGTCGACCTTGAACATGATCGCTTCTGCAGCGGATGCGGCCTTCGCAGCCTTGTCACGGAAGATGCCGATCAGTTCCCACGAGGCGGTGAGGGTTGTCGTGAACATGAAGAGCATGGGGATGAACGTGGTCCAGGCATATCTGGCTTTGCCGGATTTGATGATCACTGTCGTGCCCACACCGAAGGCGATGGCCGCAAGGAGCTGGTTCGACACGCCGAACATCGGCCAGATCGTTGAGATGCTTCCTGAGTGTATGAGGTACGCCCAAGCGGCAACGACAAGGAAACTCGTGACAATGATGCCCGGCATCCACCGCTGGCGGCCGAGCGGTCTGTACACGCGGCTTCCGAGTTCCTGGAGCAAGAAGCGCGCGACCCGCGTGCCCGTGTCCACGGTCGTGAGGATGAAGAGTGCTTCGAACATGAGCGCGAAGTTGTACCAGTAGGCCATAAGCCCCTTCATGCCAGGGATTCCTGAAAGGATCGATGCCATGCCCACGGCGAGCGAGACCGCGCCACCGGGCCTGCCAACGACGTTGGTGCCAACCATGGCAGAGAGTTCCGTGACACGGCTCACGGGGAATCCCAGCCCTGCGAGAGCCTCGAAGGAGAGGCTGGTGTTGATCGCGAAATAGTCGCCTGGAATGAGCACCGTCGCTGCTATGAGGGCCATCATGGCAACGAAACCCTCGGTGAGCATGGCGCCGAACCCGATGACCGGGATGTCCCGTTCGGACATGATCATTTTGGGTGTCGTGCCGGATGATATGAGGGCGTGGAATCCCGATATGGCGCCGCATGCAATGGTGATGAACATGAAAGGAAAGACCTTGCCCGGGATCACCGGCCCACCCCCGTTCACGAACCGTGTGACGGCAGGCATCTGGATCACCGGTGCGATGAAGAGGATGCCGACAGCAAGCAGCAGGACCGTGCCGATCTTCATGTAGGTAGAGAGATAGTCGCGGGGACAAAGCAACATCCAGACCGGAAGAACCGAAGCAATGAAGCCGTACAATGCGATGGATACCACGAGCTGGTTTTTCGATAGATTAAAGAACGGTTCGAGCGCTGAGCCGGGAATGAACCGGCCGATGATGACCGCTGCAAGCAGCAGTACGAATCCGATGGCGCTCACCTCGCCGACCTTGCCGAGCCTGATGCGGTATAGGTAGAACCCCATGAAGAGCGCGATCGGAATCGTGACCGCGATGGTGAAGGTTCCCCAGGGGCTCCGAGTAAGGGCGTTCACCACGGCCAACCCGAGACCCGCAAGTGCCACAATGATGATGAAGATGACAGCGAACGACGCAGCCAGACCGCCAACGGGTCCGATCTCGTCCTTTGCGATCTGTGCGAGCGACCTGCCGCGCCTTCTGACCGATGCTGAGAGGATCACCATGTCGTGGACCGCGCCGCCAAAGGCCGCTCCGATCAGGATCCAGAGAAAGCCCGGCAGGTATCCGAACTGCGCAGCGAGCATGGGCCCAATGAGCGGACCTGCGCCGGCAATGGCCGCGAAGTGGTGACCGAACAGGACCCAGCGGTTCGTCGGATGGTAATCCACCCCATCTTTCAGATCATGAGCTGGCGTTCTCAGACCGGGGTCGAGCGACAGGACCTTTGCCGCAAGAAAAGATGCATAGAGCCGGTAGGTGATGACGTAGAAACAGCAGGAAGCAGTAACGATCCAAAGGGCATTCACTTTCTCGGCAGGGTTGAGGACGCCCGAGACGACCGCGATCGAGACCGCCCCTAGCAGGGAGACCGCCATCCAGATCAGCTTTTTCACCGTGCCGTTCATGATCCCTCCTCGTGCCATAGGGTAAGCCGTCCGGAGCATGATGCCGTATCGCTTCCATTGTATGAAATAATGTCCACGATGTCAATCATGCATGATCGCGTTATCGCCTTGTCGATAGTTAGATCCTCTTCTTGAACGAGAAGTTCAGTATAAAGTCAGGGGCTCCGCTTGTGTTCGGGTCTTCAGTCAGCGAAAGCTCGAAACTGCCGACGCCAGAATAGTATCTGGCTCCGAGAACAAGTAGCATACCGGTATTGTCTATCTGGGAAATGCCGGTTTTCGGATACGGCGATGTCTGAACCATGAGTTGCGCAAGCAGGCTGAGGCGGGGCCGGACCGCCACTTCGATGCCAGCGCCGGCATAGAAAAAATTATCCAGTCCCACCGTTTGGAATGCCTTCAGGTCCCCCGGAAACACTGCGCCGAGATTGGCATAAAATATCGAGTTTCCCCCCAGTTCCTTATCCAGGAGAACCGCAACGCCCGAATCGACGTTCCCGTTGCCGTAGCCGACGCGCGCATTCCCCGTTGGCAGCTCCACATCGGCCAGAATACTGATGATGGGATCAGTCTCCACGATCTTCTTCTTCAGCGTCAGCCTCACGTCACCGAAGCCGACTCTGTCGTTATCACCCTCGATGAGAGGCGAGCCATTCCTTTTTATTTCATACAGGAATTCATTGTATGGCCGTGAGCTCCTCCCGTAATCCGGGAAACCGAAGGTATCGTGATACCACGCGAGCGGCCGGTCCATGAACCCCCCCGTTGCCCTCAGCACTGGAACATCAACGCCGATTTCGAACAGACTGGGGAAGTCTTTCTTATACCGCAGGTTCAGCTCTGTCATTTCAATGTCAAGGTGCACATTCCAGTGTGCTGCGTCTTCCATGACAAAAACGCTTGAATGCGACAGGCTGATGGAAAACGAGCTCTCGGTAGCTGCAGACTCAAGGTACGGCTGGTCAATGGGAAGAAAAGGAGGAAATTGGTTCTTCACTTGCAGGGGCCCATCGAATGCGAAGGCGGGAACAGAGCAGAACGTGAAAAGCGTAAAAAAAGCCGCCACCACCAGGCAAACTTGATTTTTCATGAAAAATACTTTAACACGCGCAAGATCGAAAATAAAGCTATAATTAAAGGGAAAGATCAGCCTGAATGAAGCATCGCAATCATTCCAAAGTTGCAGCAATACCACATTAGCGACCTTATTTACAACTATTCCGAGAAAAGGAGGGAAAACTATGCCGTACTATGTGATTCTCAGCAGTCTCACGGACGAAGGCCGCAGGACGATCAAACAGAAACCGGAAAGGATCATGGAGGTGAACAAGGAAGTCGAAGCCATGGGGGTAAAAATCCTGAAGCAGTATGCGCTTCTTGGTTCTTACGATTTTATTAACATCGTCGAAGCGCCGAACAATGAAACGGTCATGAAAATGTCCGTCGAGATTGGATCGAGAGGCTCGGTCCATCTCATGACGCTCCCTGCTCTGCCTGTCGAGGATTTCATTAAGAAGGTCAAGTAATGACGTATAGTAACTTAGAACGGGATATATGAAATAGATGCTCGGCCATATTCCGGCATCTAGTCGTCTGAAAATACTGGGCCATGATACGATGCAAAGAAAGGTTTGTCTACCGGGTTCAGGTTCCTCAAGGTCGTCGAGGGATGCGACGAGCGTGACCGCAGTCGCCATAGGAACGGAGGCACCATGAAATATCTTTTTTCCACACTATTCTTGCTCGCCTTGACGGCGAACGCACGCGCCGCCGTGCGGACGGAAACGGTCGAATACAAGCAGGACGGCGCCGTGCTCGAGGGCTATCTTGCGTATGACGACGCGGTCAGGGGAACTCGGCCGGGGGTCCTGATCGTACACGAGTGGTGGGGAATAAACGATTACATCAAGAAGCGGACAGAGCAGATCGCGCAGCTCGGGTATATTGCCTTTGCGGCCGATATCTACGGCAAGGGCCACCGGGCGAAAACTCCAGAAGAGGCCAAGGCGCTTGCAGGGAGGTTCAGAGTCGGGAGTGACCGCACTCTGCTGCGTGCCCGTGCACAGGCTGGCCTTGATGTCCTGAAAAAGAACCCCATGATCGACCCAAAACGGGTCGTTGCCATTGGCTACTGCTTCGGCGGAACCACGGTGCTAGAACTTGCCCGCAGCGGCGCGGATGTGGCCGGCGTCGCGAGCTTCCATGGTGGCCTCGATGCCCCAAACCTGGCCGACGCAAAGAACATCAAGGGTAAGGTGCTGGTGCTCACCGGCGCAGATGATCCCCATGTAAGGCCGGAACAGGTGCTTGCGTTCGAGGACGAGATGCGCATGGCCGGGGTCGACTGGTACCTGGTAGTCTACGGCAACGCTGTTCACAGTTTTACGAACCCGGCGAGCGGTACCGATAATTCAAAAGGTGCTGCTTACAACGAGAAGGCGGACAATCGCTCATGGCAGGCGATGATAGATTTTTTCAGCGAGGTATTCAAATAACCCTAGATGAGTAAAATAACTGAAATGACATGATGATTGACTTTCAAGTAATCCGATTGCGTCCTAGACATCGCGTTAAATCCTTTTTCTTCCTTTTCGCTCCGGCCGAAGCTTACTCCAGCAGCACGTAATCGGCATCCTTCGTTGTGACGGTCTTTTCATCGATCTGTCCTGGCACAAGCGGAAGAATAACGCGATAGGTGAACTTTGACTCCATTGCAACATGCTCGGGCATCCCCCGCTTCCATGCGTGACCGATGCCAGCAAGAACCACTGCGGTCCTGCCGCTGTTCTTCTTCAGATATTCCACGAGGTGCTGGGCCATGGACTTGTCCCAAACCATCTGGGCTTCGCAGAAATTCACGAACTGCCGCTTTTCAAGGGAATGATCGGTATACGCTTTTCTGATGAACTCCATATACGTCGTGTCGACATTGCAACTGATGCCGGCCGGCAAGCGCTTTTTCTCCTGTTCAGTCAGAGACGCAAAACCCTGGTGGGCTACCTTCTTTGCTATCTCATCGGGAATGTTGAGCCCGATGAGGGGAATTTCATGGTCCCGAGAGTACACGAATATTTCACGATAGAATGTCCAGGGCATACGCCAGTTATCGTAGTATGCAGGGAGAAACTGTTCCAGCGACGATTTTCCCCGCGCCCAGGAGTCGAGCGCATCCTGGCTGTCTGACCTGAACATCTCGAGCCCAACGAACATCGGGGTGTCGGATTCGTGAAAGGCCCTGATGATAGCCAATTCTGCTTCGTGGTGTTCAATGTTGTCATGTATCTCGCCGAAAAAGATGATATTAACCTTCTTCACTTCCTCGATCATCTGGGTGAATTTGATGATCTTGCCGTCTCGGACCCGCAGGACATTGTCGGCGCTGACACGGCTTGCCGCAGTAAAACACAGGAACAGCAAGATGAACAGCCATAACAATTTCTTTTTCACGATTTGCCTCCTTGGTGCTTTCATGCCCCACCCTCGCTCTTGTCCCTTCTCTCTTTCAGGCTCTCTCTTCGACTTTTGCTACGGAGACGGCGAAGGCGTTGGCGCTTTATTCGGAGGAGGAGTTCGCTGGTAAACAGGTGGCGCCGGGTAATTCCGGTAATAGTAAGGGTATCTCCACCACGGATCCCAGTAATAATAAGGATAGGGATAGAACCAGGGGTCATAATAGTAGTACGGCGCCGGGTAGTACGGCCATTCCCTCGGCCAGAGATAGATCTGCTGGATATGGAAGACCGGATACATGTACTCCATCTCGTCTACCCTGCCCTTCCGCAGTTCGACAAATTCGGCTGCCAGTGTAACCCGCCTCCCCCTGCGGTATACCTCTGGATCCAGGATTGTCCAATCCTTAGGCAGTACTGCAAGGAACCGCCCCTCGGAACTGCCACTCTCCCTAAAATTCCCGGAACCGTCAACCGGTACGTGCATGGCCTCTATCTGTGACCCCTCTGCGGTGAATTTTGTTTGCACGATAACCCCGCCAAGGATAAAGAGCCTTCCTCTGTACTGGTCGGTGTTATCTCTCAGGAGTTCAAACGAAACGTCTCGCGAACCTCCCCGCATGTATTCCTTATCCAAGACCGGAGCGCAGGAGAAAAGTATCAAGATGAGCAAAAAAAATGGCAGAACCGATACTCTCTCCCCTATGATCATAATTAATTTTTGCCCATATCCGTGACAATGTCAAGCCTTCAGATGCCGTTCGAGTGCTGGATGTATCTTGCCAACCAAAGGTGAAATTTTTTTATCATCCTTCGTCTTCATGAGGTAAAATTGAACTATTATCAAATAATTATTTTAACGCATTGCCTTTTGATAAGATCGTCAGGATGATCACTCACGGGGCCAGTATCGCAGGCTCCGGTTGCAGAATACGCCAAACCCCGAGGAGTTCACGCACGCGTCAGACATGCTGCTGTTTGGGACCAAGTGAGGAGTCCAACTATTTTCACCGGAGACGCTGTCTTCGCGGCTCATGCGGCTCCGTGATCAACGCTGCCGTCAGCAGGATCTGTAGTGGCGCTCAGCAACAATAAGGCCTGATTTGGGAATCCTCGCCTTCAGGCGGGGAATATGTCACAAATTCTATCAGGGCAATAGGGAGGTTCTATGGGGATCGGTTTCATCGGAATGGGCATCATGGGAAGCCGCATGGCGGCTAACCTACAAAGAAAAGGCCATGAACTTGTCGTCTATAACAGGACCAAACAGAAAGCTGATCCGCTCGTCGCGAACGGCGCCGTCTGGGCGCCTACTCCCGCGGACGTGGCAAAAAAAGTTACGGTCATCATTACCATGCTCTCGAAACCCGATGCCGTTGCGGAAACCGCCTTGCTCGGGAAGAACGGTTTTCTGAACCACCTCGTCGCTAATTCGCTCTGGATCGACTGCAGCACAGTGAACCCGTCTTTCTCCCGGCTTATGGCTGATGAGGCAAAACAGCGGAAGATCAGGTTCATCGATGCCCCTGTCGGCGGTTCAAGAGGACCGGCCGAGCAGGGTCAGCTCCTGTTCTTCGTGGGAGGCGAAAAAACAGATGTGGAGGAAGCGAAGCCGCTTCTCGAGGCAATGGGCAAAACTGTGTACCACGTGGGCGGACACGGTATGGGAACATCGATGAAGATGGTGAACAACCTGATCCTTGCTCAAGCCATGGTTGCTTTTTTAGAGGCTCTCGTCCTCGGTGAGTCCCTCGGCATATCGAAACAGACTCTGTTCAATACTCTTCTCGGTTCCCCTGTTGTCGCTCCTTTTATAGCCTTCAAGAGGCAGAAGATCGAAGAAGGTAAGTTCGATGCGGAGTTCCCGCTCAAGTGGATGCACAAGGACATGCAACTCGCGGCGGATACGGCCTACGAGACCGGCGCCGTCATGCCCACGGCTAACGTAACAAAGGAAATCTATGCTTTTGCCATGCAAAATGGTCTCGCGGAGCAGGATTTCTCAGCAGTATACAAGCTGTTGCGTGAGAGAAAATAAGCATCCATATTTGATGAAAAGATTGATGGTGCCATGGCAGTGCGTGCTGCAGCAGTGTTCCTACTGCCGTGCTTATTTCCCCTTCGGATCACATGTTCGGTGCAGGCGGCTCTGGGCGGTGGAAAAACAGTAGAAATGGTCCTTTGTTGCGGCGCATCAAGTGCATGAGAGGATTACAGACGTTTCATGATGGTAACCGTCCGCACCAGCAGGAATGTCACGAAGGCTACGATGATGAGGTCAACGATCGCATTAATATCTCACGCTTTTTCGCGAACCTCATATCCCTGACTAGCGAGGGTGGAAACGACCTTTTCAAGATGCTTCTTTCCTCGTATTTCCACGGTAAAGATTACCCTTGTCTTGCCCATAGGGATATCGCTTGCAAACCGGTCATGCATGACATGCAGAATGTTTGCCCTCTGAGTCGCCATAATACCGGCGACGGAGCAAAGACTTCCAGGATGATCGGCAATCATCACCTCGAACGCACCCACTCTGCCGCTCGTCACGAGGCCCTTCCGGATGATCCGGTCCATGATTGTGAAATCGATATTTCCGCCGCTCAGAACGAGTACCACCCGCTTGCCCCGGAACTGCTCCTTGTTTTCGAGCAGGGCCGCCAGGGTGACCGCGCCTGCTCCCTCGACAACCAGCTTGTTCCGTTCGAGAAAGAGAAGTATTGACTGCGCAATGGAGTCCTCACGGACCATGGTCATGTCATCCACGTATGCGCTGATAGCTTCGAATGTCCGTGCGCCAACCCTGTTGATTGCGATCCCGTCGGCAATCGTGGCGTTCGGGACTTGCTCGATTATCTTTTTTTCATTGAACGAAATGACCGCGGCGGGAGCCGATTCGGCTTGAACTCCGATCACTTTGGTACCGGGGGAGCGAGCTTTCACCGCCGTGGCAATCCCCGCGATAAGGCCGCCCCCGCCCACAGGCACAAACACGGCATCGATGTCCGACAGGTCATCGAAGATTTCCAGCCCGATGGTTCCCTGGCCCGCCATGACCTCATCATCATCAAAGGCGTGTATGAAGACGTGACCGGTATGGGAAAGCGCATGGCCGAGGGCATCGCCGAACTTTTCTCCAAAGAGGACGACTTCGGCGCCGTACCCTTCTGTTGCCTCTTGCTTGACGAGCGATGCAGTGGCGGGCATTACTATCTTCGCGCTTTTGCCGAGCTTCTGCGCGGCAAAAGCCACGGCCTGCGCATGATTCCCCATTGACGCCGCAATAACCCGGTCCTCCCGTACCGAGGTCAGTTTGTGAAAAGCCCCTCGCACCTTGAACGATCCCGTTTTCTGCAGGTTTTCAAGCTTCAGATAGACCTCAGCGCCTGATAGCATGCTGAGAGAGTTTGAGTGGATCAGCGGTGTCTTATGGATGAACGGCGCAATGTTTTTTTTCGCATATTGGACGTCCGCGAGACTAATCATAACGTATCCTCATAGGGACACTGAAAATGAGTGACATATCGCTTCTTGCGGGGAAAAAAGAAGTCTCATAATATGCTGCAATTATAGCAGAGTCCTCCTGAGAAAGCAGGCCGAAAGGAATAGATCATGCTTGGCGTGCAACCCCCTCGCTCGGGAGGGAGATGTTGTCCTGGTGGAAGGTCGGGCGCAAGGGGGTTGCAGGCCCGGCAAATGGAATTTGTCAGTGACCAGCCATTGAATCGATGAGGATGCAAAGTCGGAGCAAACATCCGGACGATGAAACATAGCATCGGCCTTTAGTTTCTTGCATCAGCTGTCCAGCACCAGTCTCACCTTATCGAGCAGTGCCGTAACAGAGAACGGTTTTATGATGATGTTTAAACCCTCCTCAATCCCCCCTTTCTTGTGGCTAATGTCTTTCGCATGTCCACTGAGGAATATAGCCTTAATATCGGGAGCCATGCTCTTTATCTCTTCATATGTCTCTTTACCGTTCATCTTCGGCATTGTCATGCCAAGAAGGAGCAGTTGTATTTTTTTACCGTTCGCCCCGAATTTTTTCAGGGCATCCTCCCCATCCTCTGCCAGGACGACCGCATACCCGAATTCCTCCAGTATGTCTTTTGCCATCCACCTGACGGTTTCATCATCTTCCGCAACAAGAATGGTCTTCCGACCCTCTTTATCAGATACGGCCCCAGCCGATTCTTCTTCCGTACAGCTAGTTTGGATTGCAGGCAGAAAGATGGCGACTGTCGTGCTCCTGTTGACGCCGTTCATTACATCGACGGAGCCGTTGTGCTGTTTAATTATGTCGCACACCATTGCGAGTCCCATCCCTCTTTCATCCTCTTTGTCCGTGTAGGAGGGCTCAAGCGCCCCTTGTTTGGCCTTCCCGTCCATGATTGTGCCGGAGTCCGCGACGGAAATCATCGCATATTTTCCCGATTTGCCGCAGGGATGGGCCACGGCCGACTTATCGTCCAAATCGATGCAGTCGATACGTATGTGCAGGGTCCCGCCATCCGGCATCGCATCCCGCGCGCCTGTCGCGAGGTTCATCAGGACCTGCTCGATCATCACGGGGTCAGCCCGGACCATGACATCCTTGTCGGTCAGTTCCATCACAAGCTCAACATCCTCACCTGTCAGACGCATGAGGAATGGCCCCAGTTTTCTTGCAATGTCGTTGAGGCCCACCGGCTGAAGACTCATGATCCGCTTGCTGTTGCTCGCATGCAGACACTCAGTGAGCTGCGCGGGGCTGCTCACGGTGGTGGGGATTTGATCCGCACCATCCTGCAGGGAGTCATTAATCGGCACCTTCGTGTCCGGCAGGTTCCCAGCGTCGATGACAGCGGTAAGGATATCATTAAAATCGTCAACGATACCTCCCTCGAGCGTCCCGATAGATGCCATCTTCTGAGACTGCCCGAGTTGGTCTTCCAATTGCTTGCGTTGTGAGATGTCCAGTCCCACTGCCACAAGGTACTGCTTGTTATCCATGCTCATCCGCAATCCCGATAAAGAGAATGGTATAGATGCTCCGCTCTTTGTCACCAGCCTCGCTTCCACCGTGGCCCTGCCCGCGCTGAATACCTCCCCAATGGCCTTGGCAACAATATCCCTATCTTCCCGGAAGAGGTCGAGTATATTCATTTGCATCAGTTCTCCCATGGAATAGCCGGTCAGTTCTTTCTCGCTGTCGTTCCATCGGATCAATTTACCATCAGCATCGCAGATGCAGGACGTTCCGGGCAGGCTGTCGATGATCGCATCAGAAAAGCGCTTCTCCTCGAGCAGCGCTTCGATGAACCGCTGCTGCTCGGTGATGTCTATGCCCGTGGGAATCACGAAATCGACCGATCCATCCGAAGAGAGCAATTCGGTGCTCGACCATGCGATGAGTTTCAAGCCGCCGTCTTTGGCCACCCAATGGTTTTCGTATTTGTTCGGAAACATCCCTGGGACGAGATTCTCAAAAATCGACTTGACCGCATCTACCTGCTCAGGGGGCAAGAGAAAGTCCCAGATATATTTGCCCTGGACCTCTTCAAATGTGTATCCGGAGACCTCCTCGCAGGCCCGATTGAACTGGACAATCTTCCCGTACCGGTCGAGAACCAGGACCATCGAGCCGACGGTTTCCAGAACCGCAGCAGTGAAATCCAGTTGTTTCCTGAGCATCTCCTCCGCCCGCTTCCGTTCTGTGACATCATGTAATGTCTCGACGACAACAGCCAGCTCGCCTCTGCTGTTGTACACGGGCGCCGCATTAAGAATGATGTACCGGTCCCTGCCGTTCATGTTCGGATGCCAGCCTTCCGCATGTAGTCCGTTCGGGACGAAGGCAGATCTCGTAAAGGATCTGTATAAGGATGGGAGCTGTTCAAAGGAGCCATCAATGATGATATCTGCAAGCGTGGGTTGTTTTTGGCCGTAAAATGCTTTCCAGTGGTTGTCAATTCCCACGACATCCATGGCGGGAATGCCGGTTAACGCTTCACATGCCCGGTTCCAGAGTACGACCTTGTGCTGAGGATTTAACACAAAAGTGGCCACAGCGGAATTAGCCACAAGATTCTCTGCGTACCTCCTCTGTTCGAGGATTTCCTCTTCCCCCTGTTTGCGTTCAGTTATATTGCGTGTGATCCCGAGCACGGCGATTATTTCATCCTTGTCATTTCGCAGCGGAACAGCCTGAGTCTCGAGCCAGAGACGTCGTCCCTTGATGCCCATCATCTCAAAAGTGAGAGTGCCCGACTTACCATCGAAGACTTCTTTGGTAATCGTTCTGAACGCGGCTCGATACTCAGGCAAAACGAGGGAATAGATTGACTTGCCTTTCACCTGATCGAGCGAATCCGCCTGGATCATGGACATTCCAGAGCGGTTCATCATGATCAGGGCGCCATTTGCGTCGATGAGATTAACGCATTCGGGCTGCGTCTCGATTACCGTCTGGAGGAACTTCTTGTTCTCGCTCAGCTCCGCCTCTATCAGCTTGCGACCTGTGACATCATGGACCATTGAAAGAACGCCGATGATCTTCCCGGCTGCATTGCGGAGTGGCGTATTGCACCACTCGCATAGGATCTGATTTCCGTTCTTGCAGACGTTGTTGATCACGGAAGTTACCGACTCTCCGCTCCGCATAAGCTCTTCCCACATCTGATGGGCATCCGGCCGCACGATCAGATTATAAGCATTTTTCCCCCTCGCCTCATCAGCAGGCCATCCGAAGATCATCTCTGCCGCAGCGTTCCACCCCTGAACACGGAATGCGCTGTCCCAGATGATGTACCCATGCGGCATGCGATTTATTGAATAGGAAGCTGCCCGATTTGCAGGTGGGTTCTGTTCCGAATGGTCATGCGGTTTGTCTGTTGGTCTTGATCTGCTTTGAGTCATTCGTTATATGTCCTGAAAAATAAGGGATTTTCTCGTATGCTGCTGACCGGAAGGCCTCGGAACCTGCTCAATATGCTATTTTCTGTTCCGATAATTTATACTTCTTAAGTATAACACAAAATATTCATCTTTTTCAGGGGATTTTATGGCCGCTCAGGAAGCAGGGTCCCTCGCCGTCAAGAATTTCGGCGAAATAATCTAACCAGTATGAAACCAATGATCTAAGGATGGATCCCCCGGCAAGGGGAAAGACCGCGTCAGGGAATGATTCTCTTTCTCATGAGCCTGAACGGGAACGGAGCGAGAAGGCTGACGACCGCTATGATCCAGAGCATGCTACAGACGACGCCGGAGAACGTCCCGGCAGAGAATGCCCTGCAGATGGTCACCAGATGGTAGAGCGGCGTGAATACGGCGATGCTGGTGACAACGTGTGGCATGGCATCGAGCGGGAAAAAGATACCTGAAAAAAGGAACAGCGGCGTCATGAAGAGGGTGTAAAAATAGCTGAACGAATCTATTCCCGGCACTATCGCGGCAAAGATGATGGAAATCTCGGCGAAGATCAGTCCGCACAGGAATGTGAGAGGGATTGCGAGCAGGATGAGGTAAGAGTCCACGAGTCCGAACAGTGCGATGACAATAGTGATCGTGATGCCGAAAATCACGCTTTTGGTTGCACCCCAAATCAGTTCCCCGGCAATGAGGTCGTCAAGGTTCACCGGTGTTGCAAGGATCGCATCGAAGGTCTTCTGGAACGTCATCCTGATATACGTGCCGTACGTGCATTCGTACACCGCTGCGAACATGGACGATGAGGCGATGATGCCGGGCGCAATGAACTTTATGTACGGCTGGCCGTGAATTTCCTTCACGAACGCGCCAAGACCAAGGCCCATGGCGACCAGGTAGAGGGCCGGCTCTGCGAAGTTGAGGGCAAAGCTCGTTTTATAGAGTTTGGTGTAGACCGTCCAGTGCCTCTGCCATACCCTGAATGCCCGCTTAATCTGCAAGACTTCTCCCAGTGAGCTTGAGGTACACGTTTTCAAGATTCCCGCCATGTGCCGCCATAAGGCCTTCCGGCGCATCCACAGCAACGATCTTGCCTGAATCCATGATAGCCACCCGATCGCACAGTTTTTCGGCCTCTTCCATGTAATGGGTCGTGAGCAGGAGGGTGGTATTCCGGAACTTGAGATGGTTCAGTTTGTCCCACACCGCACGTCTGCTGTGAGGGTCGAGGCCCGTCGTTGGCTCGTCAAGGATGAGGAGGTCAGGATTGTTTACGAGGGCTCGGGCAAGCAGGAGGCGGTGCTTCATCCCTCCCGAAAGCTGATCGATCTTGACATTCGCCTTATCCCGCATCTCGACGAAATCAAGGAGAACCCATGCGAGGCGGACGGCATCCTTTTTGCGGATGTCGAAATACCGCGCATACACGATCAGGTTCTCAAGCACGGAGAGGTCTGGGTCCAAATTAATATCCTGGGGCATGACGCCGATACGTGACTTTATCATGCTCGGGTTCCGGGCCACATCCATGCCGAAAACCGTAACCAATCCTGCAGTTGGCGGCAGGAAACAGGAAATAACGCGCATTACCGTCGTCTTGCCGGCACCGTTGGGGCCAAGGAAACCGAAACACTCTCCCTGTCTGATGGCGAAGTCGACGCTATCGACGGCCCGGAGACCATTGTAGTCCTTGATGAGCCCCTGTGCGGAAACGATATCCACCGGTCGTCCTTTACTTGTTCTGAATAGCACATGGCACGGAGCACTCGTCCTCTGTTGATTGCACCTTGTACTAATCAACAGTCGCCAAGTTTCTGCCGGCCGCCTTGCTCTCGTACATCAATTTGTCGACCCGCTTGATTATCAATGCCATATCGTCACCTTGACGGGCAAGCGTTGCGCCGAGAGAAACGGTGACTCGGAGGCCCGGCACGGCTGGAATGTTTGATTGCTCTACGAGCACGCGGAACCGGTTTACCGTTGCTAGAAGTTCTTCCCGGTTGACATTTGCGATCACTGCGAGAAATTCTTCGCCCCCCCAGCGGCCGACTACATCAAAGAAGCGCACGCTGTTCTGGAGCGTCTTCGCTACCATCTTCAGGACCTCATCGCCGACATCATGCCCATACCGGTCGTTAACGTCCTTAAAATAATCGATATCAATGAAAATGACACCAAAGGGCCAGTTGTACCGTTGCAGTTCCTCAAACCGGGCAGTTAGCGTTATTTCCGCATATCGCCGGTTTGCCAGTCCTGTGAGCGGATCGATGTATGCTAGGCGCTCAATCTCGGTGACCCGTTGGAGCGCCGTCGCTGCAGGCGTGTTGTCGGTAAAGATCTCGATTCCTCCTGTGATTGCACCGTGGTCGTCGCGGATTGCAGCCACGCGCACCGTGATAGGGACACGATGCCCGTCCTTGTGATGAACAAAGACTTCAGTGCTCCGTTCTGCACCATCTGCTATGGTGTCCGCGATAGGACATCCTGCCCTGCACAGGACGTTCCCCCCCTTGTCGACGTGCATAAGGATATTGTCCGAGCACCGCTTCCCGATCACCTCGGCGCTCGAATACCCCGTGATCCGTTCGGCACCCTTGTTCCAATAGGTGATCCTCCGGTCGGTGTCAACGAAGTATACACCATCATACAGGTTGTCAAGGAGGATTTTATAGAATCCGTCGTCAGCCTTCATGGCGAATACCGTCCAGAGCACTCAGGATCCGCTCTACTTTATCTCTGATGTGCATACGCTTCCCGTGGAGATGTTCCGTCTCCAACGCTTCATGCCGTGCTTGAGCTAGCTCACGTTCAAGCTCGCTGATGCGCTTGGTGAGGGACCGGTTCTGCCGCAGGAGGGTCTGAACTCTTTTTTCCACCTCAGCAAATCTGGCCTCAAGGTCAATCAAATCGTTTTCCTCTCGATTTTCATTTCGAAATCCGATACCTGAGAAAGCGGCAAGCGAGAACCGAAAAAGCTTGATCCGCGACGGCCAAGGCCGCACGTAAGCGCTATGTGCGCTAAAATTCATTAATAAAGTCTAATATGGGAGCTTAATATTTCTTTGTCGCGGCTATTACGGTAATCCTTCACGGTGTACGAACCCCTGCGCCCCCGTCCACGGACCCTAAACTATTTTCTGGGCTTGCTGGGACAAGAGGCGTCGTCTGACTTGTCTTGCCATAGATCCGTTTGTACTCGGCGTAGTTCCGGAGCACTTTTTTGACGTATCCTCTGGTCTCGGAGAAAGGGATGGCTTCAACGAACTCATCCCGCTCCATGCCCCTTCCCGTTCTGCTAAGCCATGCGGCGACCGCATCGGGACCGGCATTATACGCCGCGGCAACAAAGAGCGGATCACTTTTGAAACGTTTCATAAGGTGGCTGATGTACCAGGTGCCGAGGTTGATAGCCGTATCCGAGTCAAAGAGCATGGACTGATTGAACCCCTTCATGCTGATCGTCTGAGCTATCCATGCACCGGTTGCCGGCATCACCTGCATCACCCCACGCGCGCCGGCCGGCGAGAGCGCTTCGGCATGAAACTGACTCTCCTCACGGACAATGGCAGCAACAAAATAGGGGTCCTGGCCGTACTTGCGTGCATAGGTAACAATGCTATCCCAGTAACCCTGCGGATAGGCGAGCAGCCAGAAGTCCTCTGGCATACCCCGTGTCGCGCCATCGAGATACCGCTCATAGTTCCGGAGCACGAGGTTCAAAGAACGGTAATAATCCCCGAGCTCAAAGAACGTTTTGCTCAGGCCGAGCATCGCGCCGCGCTTCCGAGGGAGTTTGTCCTGAAGCGACCAAAGTTCTGCGGCCGCTTCCTTCTTCATGTCGAGATGCATAAGTTCGAGCGACTTATTGAACGATGGTTCAGCCGATAGCGTTTTGAGCGCCTCCGTTGTCCAGACTGGCGGGCCCTCATCTGTCTCAAACGAGTTCAGGTTATCGGTGGCATCAGGGATCTGAGGGATATCGTTCACTTCGGTGTCCATAGAGCACACGGCGGCAAGAGCCGGAAGCTCAATGCTCAGCCGACGTTCGGACGCACGGTTCCCGTAGTACGTATAGGGGGCCCTCTTGATGACCTTATCGTAATACAGCGCAGCCCTCGATGTGTCCCCTCTTTTTTCCGCCGCCCTCCCCTGCCAGTAGCGCGCCTGGTTCACGAGGAAAGATCGCGGATATCTCGATATCAGGTCCTGAAAGGTTTGCTCAGTCCTCTTATAGTCTCCATCGACATAATATGCCCATGCCTTCCACCATATCGCACTGTCGGCAAATTTGCTCTCGGGGTAATCCGCTGCCAGACGTCCGTAGAGTGCCAGCGCTTTTTTCATGTCATCTGATTCGCGATAAATGTTCGCCATCAGGAAGAGCGCGTCATCGGCCCACTCGCTATCAAGGTAATAATCGAGAACTTTTTGGAATGCCTGGACACCCTTGTCCCGGTCTCCGAGCTTGCTGTATGATTTTCCGATCCAGTAGAGCGCTTCGGGAACCCGTTGGTCACGGGGATGCTCTCTCACCATTTTCTCGAGCGTGGCAGCTGCCTCCTGACGTCTGCCGATGTTGAACAGGGAGATCCCGGTCCGGAGCAGGATGTCAGGGCTGTTCGGGTTCTGAGGATCCATTGCCAGAAGTTTCGCAAATGTCTCCGCAGCCTTATCATACTGGCTCGTGCGGTAGAGATTTTGTCCCCGCTCGTACAATTCGTCAGTGGTGAGTTCCGGTACCTCGACGCCTCCTGACCTGAGCTCGGCAAGCGCTTTTTCAACTTCCTGGTCAGTGGAGCTCCCGGGATATTTGATCAAGACGGCCTGATATGCCCGTACGGCCCGCTTCAGGTCGGCCTCAGCTGTCAGTGCTCTGCCGAGACCGACGCCGGCATCAGGAGAATATTCAGAGCGGGGATTGTCCTCGAGAAATTTTTCAAGGGACTCTGCCGCCGTTGCGTATGCATATGACTCGAGAAGGGCCAGGGCTTGTCGGTAGGCGGAACGGGCTGCCAGGAAGCTATTCGGATACTGCTGCGCTACGACCTGATAGAGCACTGCCGCTTCGCTATAGCGGGCATTGGAAAAATGGTAGTCCGCGAGGATTGAAACAGCATAATCGGCCAAAATTGGATATTCGGCACGAACACGAAGCATGGCTGCATCCGCTTCGGCAGCCATGTCCATCTGGATAAACGCCTCCTCGGTGAGAAATAGAGACCGCCTGTACCAGGGTGTGCCCGGATACTGCTCTGTTACCTGTCGCACGATAAAAAGCGCAGCATCGTAATTGCCAGCCTTGTACGCATCGATGGCGGATTTCAGCCCCTGATCAGGATCGGCTATGGAAGTGGGCTCGGGTGCGGGACGAGTCGGAACACCGTCGGCAACGCTCGGAAGAGGGGTTCCCTTCTTCGCAGCACAGGATGTCAAGGAGAGAATAATAAATACGAGGATGATCGTTCTTGAATAGCGCATAAGTCTTCCTGTTGTGGATAGACTGCATCATCGTACGGGAATCTGTACTTATTCATATAATATAGGGTGCGGATAGGCATGTCAATAGGAGTTGTTGCGGATGGATCGTGTGCAGACATCATGAAATTGAGCAGCAGATACGTCCTATGCCCGTTTCAAGAAGTGAGGGAGCTGCTTCCGAGCAGTAGAGAGGCGGATGGAAAAGCGTTCTTCAGGAGAGGTAATCGTATCGGTCTTTTCCAGAGCAGGCGGCGTGTCCGGGCTGTATACTAGCATGTGGAAGGCGATGGAAGTAACAGGCTTGTCAGGAAGAGGCAAACGCTCCATTTCCGACACGAACTCAATCCATCGGTCTGCCATTTCTATGCAAGCCTGGGTATCCTGTTTTTTGAGATAGTCAGCAACGGTTTCCGCCGGAGCAGGAGAAAGTCCGGCGCAGACATTGCGCTCGGGCAGAACGATGTGCGACCGTCCGTTGTCGAACACCCTGCCGAGCGGGAACAGTCTGCAGGCAAGAGGCCGTGCCCGGTAGATGCTGCACCCCCCTGCAGTCCAGAAATGGCAGGCTGGATCCCGCGGCAGCATTACGAGCGGGAACCCGCTCGCGCGGTCCGTCTCGACAATGTCAAGCAGGTCTTCGTAGGTCATACTGCTTTCCCGGCAGATCAGGGCGATTTCATAGGGATTGAGGACGATCGGAGCGCTGTTCCAACAGCAATTTGAACTGCAACCGCCGGTTCCGCAGGACAGCTGCAGCTGATGGGAATCGGCAAGCACCGTTGCATCGGACCCGGCAACTTTAATGGAAAATGTAGGCTGATGAGACGTCATGATTAAAATGGAGACATAAACGCTGTTTCACGCCTATGAGCGCGAATGCGGCGCTGATAAATATTACCAAACGCAGGGGAATAAGATTCCCTGCGCAGGATTTGAATCCGCGTTTCTGTGCAAATCTGATTTCTCATGAATTTACTGCTTCCCCATTCTTACTTGGAGATCAACTGCCCGCCGGACTTGCCGTGCCACACTACGAGGATAGGGCTGGCAACAAATACCGACGAATAGGTCCCGACGATCACCCCCATGAGGAGAGCGACGGAGAAGTCATGCAGCACATCGCCGCCGAAGAGCACGAGCGGGATGAGCACAAGCACCACAGTGAGCGAGGTAATAATTGTCCTTGAAAGCACCTCGTTAATGCTGGCATTCACGAGTTTGGGCAGGGGGTCGCGCCTGTTCCGCTTGAGGTTCTCCCTGATCCGGTCGAAGACGACAACGGTATCCGTCAGCGAGTAACCGGCGAGCGTGAGAAGTGCGGTGATGATGAGGAGGTTGATCTCCCGATGTAGGACATAGAAGATGCCGAGCACCGCCAGCACGTCGTGCAGGGTCGCGATGGCTGCGGCCACGCCGAACCGGAACTCGAACCGGAAGGCAATATAGATGATGATCGCAATGAGCGAGACGGTGATCGCCACGAGTGCGTCGCGCTGCAACGCTTTACCGATCACCGGGCCTATCTCCACGATGCTGTCGACCTCGAAAGGATTGTTCGGGAACTCCTGTTTGAACAGGGTCTGGACCTTGTCCGACGTGCCTTCGGACTCCCGGAGCCTGATGAGGATCTTATTGCCCCCCTCCCCTACTTCCTGGATCGTCGCACCCTGGAAGCCGTTCCGTTCGAGTGCGGCACGCGCTTTGTCGATCGGCGGGTGCTCCTTGAAACCGAGCTGCACTGTGGTACCGCCTACGAAGTCGATACCGAGGTTCGCCTTGGCTCGGCTGACCTGAACCAGACCCACGATCCCGAGCGTGATGAGCAGCGCAGATACGGTAAAAGAGATGTTTTTCCACCCCATAAAGTCGATGTTGGTCTTATGCAAGATTTGAAGCATTGTCTCCTCCAGAGAACTCTGTAAATTTCTAATTCACCGCAAGGCCCGCCCAGATGGTTCAGTCTTGAATCTTGAATCCCGGATTTCGTATCTTTTCTCGGGGCCTTCTGCGGTAGATGATTCCTTAGATGCTCAGCTTTTCCAGCTTCCACTTGGAATTGATGATATCGAATATCACCTTTGTGCCCACAAGGGCGGAATAGAGGTTGATAATAATCCCAAGGCTAAGCGAAACGGCGAATCCCTTAATGGGTCCCGTACCGAACAGGAAGAGCGCCGCAGCCGTAATGAGCGTGGTCACGTGCGAGTCAAGGATCGTCAGGAACGCCTTGTCGTATCCGGAGTCGACCGCCGGCCTTGGCTGCTTGCCCGCGCGGATCTCTTCCCGGATACGCTCAAACATCAGCACGTTCGAATCCACCCCCATTCCAATGGTAAGGATGATGCCCGCGATACCCGGCAGCGTGAGCGTGGCATTCAGAAGCGCCATGGCCCCGAGCAGCAGGACCAGGTTCAGAACGATTGCGTAGTCCGCGATGAGTCCCGCCATCCGGTAATAGATGACCATGAAGAGGATGACTACCAGGCCGCCGATCAACGCGGAACGAACTCCAGCATTGATGGAGTCCTGGCCAAGCGAGGGACCAACGGTCACGTTCTGTATGATCTTAACAGGGGCCGGGAGGGACTCGCGCAGCACGATCGCAAGTTTCGCGGCCTCGTCATGCGTAAAGTTCCCGGTGATCTGGGCATTGCCGCCGCTGATGCGGTCTTGGATCCTTGGAGCGGAATGGATCACTCCGTCGAGCACGATGGCGAGCTGCTTGCCGACATTCTCACCGGTAAGCCTGTCGAAGATCTTGGCGCCTTCGCTATCGAACGATATGGATACCGCCGGCTTGTTGTACTGATCGATACCGACTTTGGCTTCCTTCAGCCTGTCACCGGTCAGGAGCGTTTTCTTATAGATCAGAATCGGCTGTTTCACTATCTTGCCGACCTCATTTTCGCGCTCTTCGTAGAGAATCTCCGTTCCTTCCGGCGGCTTGCCCGCGAGTGCCTTCTGGAAATCGCCGGGGTCGGAGTCCACGAGCATGAACTCAAGTCTTCCCGCGGTCTTGATGAACGCTATGGCCTCCTGCGGATTCTTTACACCCGGAAGCTGGAGCGCAATCTGGTCCTGCTCCTGTTTGTAGATGGCGGGCTCTGCCACGCCGTACTTGTCCACCCTTCGGCGGGTCCGTTCAAGGGCCTGCGTTACGGCCCACTCCTTGAGGCGCCTCACCTCTGCGGGCTTGAGACTATAGATGAGCTCCCCCTTTGATCTCGATTTAAGATCAAGGATGGCGTAACTTTCCTTGACCAGCTTCTCAACCCTTTCTTCAAGAGGTTCCGCGAACTTTGCGGCGATGTCCTGACCTGTTCTTCCGAACGTCACTGCGATTCCCTGCGACGTGGCCGTGGTCTGAAGGTCCGCAACGATGTTGTCCGCTGAGGATTCCACCGCCTTGTCGGTCTCCACTTGCATCACGACATGGCTGCCGCCCCTGAGGTCGAGACCGAGCGAGATCTTGGGCACGCTCTGGTGCCACCACTCCGGCAGCCCGGCCGTGAGCGGAGTCGACGGCAGGAACAAGAACAACGCCGTCAGGACCGAGAGTGCTATAAGCCCCACCCTCCATTGAATGCTCTTTTTCATATAGAATCGCCTCCTGCTGAGTTCTTGAATTGCTGAGTTTTATCGGAGAGCCCGCCAAGGAAAGAATCCAAGCCCTGATTTCCAGACCCAAAGCACATTCAGCATTGAAATGCCCGCGTGTTCCAAAGTTGTGTCACCCGCGGTTATCTGGAACTTAGGATTTTGAAAAGAATTTCCAGCTCTCTCGGTGAAACTACTCTTCATTTTTTACTCTTTCGGTCTTTCTTTATCCGTGACAACGGCAGCAACTGAACTGCGCGTGACCTTTACCTTCGTACCTTCGGCGATCTTGACCGTCAATGTATCAGGAGTCACACCCTCGACCGTGCCGTAGATGCCGCCCGACGTGATGATTTCGTCACCCTTTTTGAGATCCTCCACCATCTTCTTGTGCTCCTTCATCTTCTTCTGTTGGGGCCGTATAAGGATGAAGTAGAAGATGGCGAAAATGATGACCATCATTATGAGACCTGATGCACCGCCGCCTCCCTGAGCCGCCGCGTCCCCCGGCGTTCCCATTGCGTACGCAGTTTCGATAAACATGGTGAACCTCCTTTGATTATGAATACGATGCACGATGCGGGATCTCACGGGATTCGCCGCGCATCATGGATCATGCATCAGTATTTTCCCTCTTTGACAAGAACTCTCTTTTGAATTCCCCAAACTTCCCCTGCACTATACTCGTCCTGACATTCCGCATCAGATCGAGGTAGAAAAACAGGTTGTGGATCGTGCCGAGCCTGAGCGCAAGCACCTCGCCAGCATTGAACAAGTGCCGCAGGTACGCCCGCGTGAAGTTCCTGCATGTGTGGCATCCGCATTCCGGATCGATCGGCTGCTTGTCTCTCTCGTACTGGGCGTTCCGAATCACGACCTTGCCGAAGGAAGTGAAGAACGTTCCATTCCGCGCATTCCGCGTCGGCATTACGCAATCGAACATGTCGATGCCGCGTTCGATGCCTTCCACAAGGTCCTCGGGTGTACCGACACCCATGAGATACCGTGGTTTGTCCCCAGGCAGAGATGGCACCGACATCTCGAGCATCTCGTACATCACAGGCTTGGTCTCGCCCACGGACAGGCCGCCCACAGCATAACCGTCGAACCCTATGTCCACGAGCGCCTCGGCGGATCGCTTGCGGAGCTCGGGATACATCCCGCCCTGCACGATGCCGAAGAGCGCTTGGGCTCTGTTCTTTTTCGCGTCCCTGCAGCGTTTCGCCCACCGCAGTGTTCGATCCAGCGACTCCCGGGCATAATCATGCGTCGCAGGAAAAGGGATACATTCATCGAATGTCATGATGATGTCTGCGCCGAGCGCTTCCTGGATCTCGATGGCATACTCAGGTGTAACGAAATGCTTGGCTCCGCCGTCTATGTGCGACTGGAATGTAACGCCCTCTTCAGCGATCTTCCTTAGTTCCGCAAGGCTGAAGACCTGGAATCCGCCGCTGTCCGTCAGAACGGGCCGCTCCCAGCCCATGAAGCGGTGAAGCCCGCCGAATTCCTTTATTAACTCATGCCCCGGCCTTAGGAACAGGTGATACGTGTTCGATAGGATAATCTCCGTTCCGATACGCACGAGATCTTCGGGCGAGAGCGTCTTCACCGTCGCCTGAGTTCCAACGGGCATGAACACCGGCGTGTTGATCTCGCCGTGATTGGTTGTAATTTTCCCCAATCGGGCGAAGGAGGCGTCGTCTTTTTTTATCAAAGAAAAACTAAATGCCATTATTTAATTGCGGATTGCGGGATGAATGCAGCAATGAATTTAAAAAATCAAAAATCTGCAATCCGAAATCGCTACATTCTTTCGGGAGCATTGACTCCTAATATCTTGAGCGCGTTCTGGATCACCGTCTTTACCTGCTTCAGGAAAAAGAGCTTGGCGCTTGTCCGGGGCGCGTCATCGGTGATCACTCGGTGCTTGAAATAGTAGTTATGGAGCAACCCGGCCAGGTCCTGAAGATAGAATGTAAGCCGGTGAGGCTCAAATGCCAAGGCAGCTTCTTCGACCAACTCCGGGTATTTCGCGAGCGCTTTGATGATGTCCTGCTCTTCCTCAAGGTCGAGTAGCGACAGGTCCGCATTCCCTTTTGACGGAACGGCGATTCCCCGTGACTCTGCCTCGCGGAACAGGCTTGCAAGCCGCGCGTGCGCATACTGCACATAGTACACCGGATTTTCCCGGGACTGTTCCTTGGCAACGTCGAGGTCGAAGTCCAAATGGCTGTCGGAACGGCGCGTAAGGAATATGTAACGCGCGGCATCGCTGCCTACTTCTTGCACCACGTCCCGGAGCGTCACAAAGTCTCCTGCACGCTTGGACATGGGCACGGGCTGGCCGTGTCTCAAGATCGCCACAAGCTGAACGAGCAGCACGTGCAGAGAATCCTTGGAATGGCCAAAGGACTGGATCACGGACTGCATGCGGGGAATGTAGCCGTGATGGTCCGCTCCCCAGATGTTCACAAGCTGTGTGAACCCACGAGCAAGCTTGTTCCGATGATAAGCAATGTCCGTGGCGAGATAGGTGTACTCGCCGTCCTTTTTTATGATGACCCGGTCCTTATCGTCACCAAAGGTTGTGGATCTGAGCCAGAGCGCTCCGTCCTTCTCATACGCATAGCCACGCTCCTTGAGCTCTTCAATAGACTTCTGTACGGACCCGTCCACCAGCAGGCTCTTTTCGCTGAACCAGGTATCGAATCGAACGCCGAATGCCTCAAGATCCTTCTTGATGTCGGCAAGCATCTGGTCAACGCTCGCGGTAACAACACGTTCCTCAACAGCTGAATCCAAGAAATCCGGCCTAGGTGCCACTGAAGCTGTAGCGTCACCTTCGTCGGGAGCTGATTCATCCCTTGCACCACGACGGCCCAGTATCTCCCGAATGCTGACAGAACGCGATATCTCATATATATAATCGCCGTGATATCCATCCTCTGGAAAAGAAACGTTTAAACCTTGATCCTGCAAATACCTAGCATTTACGGACCTTGCAAGCAGCCGGACCTGCCGGCCGGCATTATTGATGTAGAACTCTCGTTGGACGTCATAGCCGGCTGCGGCCAAAAGGTTCGCCAGCGCGTCACCGACGGCTGCACCTCTGCCGTGGCCTACGTGGAGCGGCCCCGTGGGATTAGCGCTTACGAACTCCACGAGCACTTTTTCACCCTTGCCGATGTCCGCAAGGCCATACCGCAATCCTTCGGCATCGATGTCAAAGAGCGTATTCTTCCAGCGGTCATGCTTGAAGAAAAAATTGATGAATCCCGGACCTGCGATCTCGGTCTTTTCGATGATTCCGTCCGGATCTTCAACATTGCTGATGATGATCTCGGCAATCTTCCGCGGAGGTTTGGACTCGGGTTTCGCCAGGATCATGGCGAGAGTCGTAGCAAGGTCACCGTGGCTTTTTTCCCTCGGGGTATCGAGCGTAATTGCCGGTTGCGTATCGAGCTTCAGTTCACCCTTTTCTTTGGCCCGGGTGAGGGCATGGAGCAAGATCTCTGTTAGGGTTTGCTTCATCTATTATCGGCTTGTATTCTCGCTGTTTACAAGTGTGAAAGTATATCGTATCCTTGAAAAAAGTCAATAAAATAATCCCTTTACTTACTCAGAACACTGTGGTATTTTTAAAAGGTCAGCTCGGGAGCAGATATGTGGATACAGATGAACGTCAATACCATTCTGTTCGATAGCAGGAACAGCAGTTATATCGTTGTATTAAAGGATGAAACGGGCAAGAAAATCCTGCCCATCTGCATCGGAGCCGCGGAGGGTAACTCCATAGCGTTGGCCATGAGCAATGTCAAGGCCGCCCGTCCCCTCACCCATGACCTCATTGTCAGCATCTTTGACAGGCTCGAGATCGAGATTGCTCGAGTGGTCATCAGTGATCTAATCGACAACACCTTCTACGCTTCGCTCTATCTCCTCCATAACAACAAGGAATTCCACATCGATTCGAGGCCAAGCGACGCCATCGCAATCGCCATACGCATCGGCGCACCCGTCTTCGTGGAAGAAGAAGTGCTTGCCAAGCAGGACCAGTCTACGATCGACACGTGGATGAAGAACCTCGGCGAGGGCGGCAGCACGGAGTATAATGCGTAACAAATTAGACCGGCAGGCGATGGTTACATTTTACCTGAAAATGAAAACTCGGCATT
>Ga0187779_10000305_pt1 | contig 34189 bp, 37 predicted proteins | sample 1015_Q2_SP10_10__FD_132435 | JGI IMG/M metagenome (GOLD analysis project Ga0187779, IMG submission 132435) | Tropical peat soil microbial communities from peatlands in Department of Meta, Colombia - 1015_Q2_SP10_10_MG | ecosystem: Environmental > Terrestrial > Soil > Wetlands > Peat | place... | reverse complement strand
TTTTGCGGCGTGGTTACGAGTTGTTCACCCTATTTGCTGACCAACGCTTAAAGCCCCACCCTTAACCCTAGGGCCGACGCCGCAGCGCGAGCTGGAGTAACCGGTGCACGACGCCAACACTGAAGCAGCGGGCTCAAAACCCGGCCGCTGGAGGCTGGCTTGGGTAGGACAGCGAAGCGCGCCGAATTTGCCTGGCAGCCCAACAGAATCATCCGCACCGCATAAAAGCGTGCTGACAGCATCGCGCATGATTGCGGTTTTCGCCGCGTGCGTTGTAGCGGCGAGTGTATTCGCCGGAGTTGCAGGTTACAGATTGGCGCATCAAAGCGACGAGCAGCTGTCGCTGAATCAACACGCGGTTTTGCGCAACACCATGGGTGAATTTCGTGCGCTCGTGGGCCGGCCGGGCGAAATTCATCCGCGCCTAATGCGTATCGTCGAGGAAGTCGTCGGGCTAAAGGACCTCAAATTCGAAAGCGGCCCGGGCGGCAATAACCGCGAAATGCAACCGGTTATTACTGCGGAAGGCCGCATCGTTGGCTTTTTTACCTGGGACAAGTCCGAGCCCATGATGGCGGCGGTGAGGCGGGCAGCCCCCGTTGCCGTCCTGATCGGTTTCGTTCTTGCCGGTTTTACGATCTCATTGCTACGGCAGCTTCGGCGGGCCCGACACGAGTTGACAGAGCACGAAGCGGAAGCTGCCCGGGCGGCCGATGAGGACAAGCTCACCGCATTGCCCCACCATGCCAAGACTCTTGAACTTCTGGATCTTGCACTCGCCGAACGCGCTGACGACGACTTGACGACGTTCGCATTGATTGAAATCGACGGGATGGAAGACGTGGCAGCTCACCACGGGGTGCTCGGCGGTGACGAACTTATTGTAGCGATCGCAAGGAGGCTGAAGAACGCGTTGCCTGACAACGCCGTGTGTGGGCGCATCGCCGGCGACGAATTCGCCGTTATCCTCGCGGGCAGCCAAGGCTTCGACGTTGAGATAGCGATCCGCGCCGCCATCGAGGCGATCGCGCGCCCGCACTGGATTGATACGGTCGTGCGGGTGAGTGCGCATGCCGGCTTTGCCCAGGCACCGCGTCATGCGACGACCCGAGGTGAGTTGACCCGTCGCGCCGAGCTGGCGTTGCGCGCTGCATCGAAACGGGGACCCGGCTCCGTCGTCATGTTTGATTTATCGCTCGACACGGTTTCAACCGACCAGAAATTCATCCATCGCGAGCTACCGCGAGCGCTCAGCGCGCATGAACTCGAACTGCATTATCAACCAATCGTTTCGTCGCAAGGGGGGCGTATGGTCGGCGTCGAGGCGCTGCTTCGCTGGAATCATGCGACACGCGGCGTCATCCCGCCGGCGACTTTTATTCCGGTTGCCGAGCAGATGGGTCTCATGGACACGATCGGGGCCTTTGTGCTCCGCCGCGCCTTGCATGAGGCCAAGCGTTGGCCCGAGAACTTGTACGTGGCGGTAAACCTTTCACCATTACAGGTGCGGGACAGCACCGTTGTGGATATGGTTCGGTTGGCCCTGGTGGAAAGTGGGGTTGCGCCGTCGCGGCTTGTGCTGGAAATCACCGAAGGCGTCTTGATCGACAACCCGGACGAGATGGTCAAACGTATCAAGGATCTGCACGGCCTGGGCGTGCGTGTTGCGCTCGACGATTTCGGCTCGGGCTACTCAAACCTCGGTTATCTGCAGCGCTTCCCGCTGGACAAGCTTAAGATCGACAAGAGTTTCGTCGCAGCGCTCGGCCGCTCCTCCAACGGTGGAGTCATCATGCAGGCTATCGTGGCGCTTGGGCGGGCGCTCGGCCTGTCGGTGCTGGTCGAAGGAGTTGAGACTGAACACCAGCGGGTCCTGCTGCGCCTGGCGGGCTGTGACGAAATGCAGGGTTTTCTTTTCGCCAGGCCGGGCCCGGCAAAGGAAATTGACAGGCTTCTCGCTCAGGCCAAGGAAAGCGGCAAAGGAATGCCGGCCCCGGGCGAGGCGCTGACAGCGTGATGCCGAAAATATAAAGTCCGTCCAAGGAGGGCGGCGCATGATCCCCAATGTCTGGTCGGGCTTCGATTTCGGTCTTGGGTCCGAAGTTGACATGTTGCGTAAGTCGGTCAGCCAATTTGCGCAAGACCGGATTGCGCCGCGCGCCGATGCGATCGACCGTGACAATGTCTTCCCGCGCGAGCTCTGGCCAGAGATGGGCGCGCTCGGCCTGCACGGTATCACCGTCGAGGAAGAATTTGGCGGAGCCGGCCTTGGCTATCTCGAGCATTGCGTGGCGATGGAGGAAATATCGCGGGCGAGTGCAGCGGTCGGCTTGTCCTACGGTGCGCATTCGAATCTGTGCGTCAACCAGTTGCGCCGCAACGGCAGCGCCGAACAAAAGCGCAAGTATCTGCCCAAACTCATATCCGGCCATCACGTCGGCGCGTTGGCCATGTCGGAGCCGGGCGCCGGTTCCGACGTGGTGTCGATGCGCACCCGCGCCGACAAGATGGGTGACCGCTATATCCTCAACGGATCCAAAATGTGGATCACCAATGGGCCGGTAGCCGATACGATGGTGATCTATGCGAAAACCGATCGCACAGCCGGCGCGCGTGGCATCACCGCATTCATCGTGGAGAAGGGGTTCAAAGGTTTTGCGCCGGCGCAGAAGCTGGACAAGCTCGGCATGCGCGGTTCCGATACCAGTGAACTGGTATTTACCGACTGCGAAGTGCCGGAGGAAAACGTGCTCGGTGCGGTCGGCAATGGCGTCAACGTGCTCATGTCTGGTCTCGACTACGAGCGCGTCGTCCTGGCCGCCGGCCCGTTAGGTATTATGCAAGCCTGCATGGATGTCGTGCTTCCCTACGTGCACGAGCGTCAGCAGTTTGGTCAGCCCATAGGGCGCTTTCAATTGGTGCAGGCCAAGCTCGCCGATATGTATGTGACCATGAATGCCGCCAAGGCCTATGTGTACACGGTTGCGCGCGCCTGTGACGATGGCCGAACGACGCGCGAGGATGCCGCCGGTGCGATCCTTTATGCCGCCGAGCGGGCCACCTGGATGGCTTTGGAGGCCATCCAGTGTCTGGGTGGTAATGGCTACATCAACGATTTTCCCACGGGCCGATTGCTGCGCGACGCAAAACTCTACGAGATCGGAGCAGGGACGTCGGAAATCCGCCGCATGCTGATTGGCCGCGAGATTTTCGAAAAAACCCGCTGAGGCGGCGCGCATTAACTTTTCAGCGCCGCGAATCAGCTAGTGCATTGGCCGACACCACCAATGGCGGGAACTGCAGCCATGATGCGCGTACGGCTGAAGGCGGACGGGCGGATCGTCGAGGTCATGCCCGACGGGAGCGAGAAAACGGTCGATCACAGCGATCCGGCACAATTTGTGCGGCAAGTCCGCGCCCGTTGCGGACTGACGCAAGCCGCCTTTGCCGAGAGCATCGAGGTGCCGATTGAAACCGTGCGCAACTGGGAGCAGGGCAAGCGTCACCCGCGCGGGCCCGCGCGCGCTTTACTAAAGTTGATTGATCAGGTGCCGGACCTTGCTTTTGCCAAGCTCGGCGGCAAGCGCCACTGATCGCTATTCGGCGGGGGCATGCAGCGGCGGGCGCGGCGACGGGCGAGCAACCCGCATCAGGAGGAACATCGCAAACAGGGTAGCGATGTAGACGATAAGCTGCATTTCTGTCGGCTGCTCGGAATATCCGATCAGCGTATGAAGCAGCCGGCCAAAAATGCTTTTTTCCGATAATAGCCAGGATGTGTCCCAGACCGTGCTGTCGAGCGCGACCACCAGGCCGGCATTATTGAGGAATTGCATGGCCTGTGCCGCCATCCCGGCGGCAAGTAGCGCAATCAGCCAACTCGTCACAGAGAAGATGTGGCGGTTCGGGATAGCCAGAAGGCCGAAATAGGTCAGCGCGGTGAAAGCTGCGCCGGCGGCGATGCCAAGCACGCCGCCAATCAGCAGCGCCGAACCCGAGGTGCCGGATGCCATGATGCCGTAGAGGAACAGCACCACTTCAGACCCTTCGCGCAATACAGCGAGGCCCACAACGATCGCCAGCGCCGTAAGCGGTTTGGCGCCTTCGCTGACTGCTGTACCGACGCGGCGCATTTCATCGGCAATCTCGCGCCCGTGCCGCGCCATCCATGCGTTGTGCCACATCAGCATGATCACGGCGATGCCAAGCACTGCGGCGTTGAACAGTTCCTGACCGGCGCCCTGGAATGCATCCGAGATGGCTCCGGCAAACATCGCGACGACGCTGGCGCCGAGCACGCCGCCGCCAACGCCGATCGTGACCCAGCGGCCGCGCCCGAGGACGCCGCGCGTTGCGGCCATCACGATGCCGACAATCAGGCCGGCTTCGATAACTTCACGGAAAACGATGATGAGCGCGCCGAGCATGATTTATTCCGCGATGACCGTGCCCTTGGCGGTTGCTTCGTTATATTCGCCGATGAAAGGGTAACGGCCGGGCTTGAGCGGCCCGATGCGAACAACGCCGCTAGATTTGCCAGCGACGACCTTTTCTACCTTCAAGGCGCTGCTGTCGAACTCTTCGGGTGTCAGGTCCTCATTGATCACTGTGATCAAAATCCGCTGGTTGGCCGGCACCTTGATTTCGGCCGGACTAAATCGGTGATCCTTTATGGTCAGAACATAGTCATCGGCTCGTGCCACCGCACTTGCGGCGACCACCAAGCCAACGATGCCTATAACCACAAGAATGCCGCGCATTCAGTCCTCGCCGAGGGGCAACTGGCCCTCACAAAAGCATTAAAAGCCATTGATGCAATAGCTTTTTTCTACTCTTGAATTATTCCAATGTAAGAACGACTACTAACAGCTTACAGCGCAAAGTGTTGCCCGATTTGAGATACCTCAAAAAAATTTGCGCGATTTGTTAACGCGGTGCCTCGTCGCGGAACTACGGTTGGCAGCGCGGTGGCCGCGAGGCATTCTTCCGGCCCCCGCCCTCGACCTATCCGAAAATGCTGTTGCAAGGAGACTGTGATGCAATTGGTTGAAGCCCATGGCGCCCGTATTCCGATGATCGGTCTTGGCACCATGACGTTGAAGGACGACGTCTGCGTGCAGGCAGTCAAAACGGCTTTACAGATTGGCTATCGCCATTTGGACACCGCGGCTTTCTACGGCAACGAAAAGGAGAACGGTGAGGGGCTTCGTCAATCAGGGATCAAGCGCGAAGACGTGTTCATATGCACCAAGGTACGGCAGGGCGATCTCATGCCCGACGCATTCGCCAAGGTGCTCGAGCAAAGTCTTGCCAACCTCAAGCTGCCTTACGTCGATCTTTTGCTCATTCATTGGAACAATCCGGACATTCCCCTGAAGCTTTCAGTTGGCGCTTTGTGCAAGGCCAAGAAAGAGGGAAAGACCAAACACATCGGCGTTGCGAACTTCACCACCACCATGTTGGACGAGGCTTGGGCGGTAACGTCAGAGCCACTGGTCTGCAATCAGATCGAGGTGCATCCCTTCATCGATCAGGACAAGGTGCTTGCCGCATGCAAGAAACGTGGCATGGCCGTTGTGGCCTACTGTCCGATCGCGCGGGGCAAGGTGCCGGGAGCGGATGCACTTGAGCGCATCGGAAAAGTACACGGCAAGAGTGCGGCCCAGGTCTCGCTGCGTTACCTCGTGCAGATGGGCGTTTGTTCCATACCGCGCACTGCCACGCCTGAGCACCTCAAACAGAACATCGAGGTCTTCGATTTCAAGTTGTCGGATGCCGAAATGGCTGAACTCAAGAAACTCAATGCCACGAATATGCGCGTAGTCAATCCGCCGCATGCGCCGAAGTGGGACACGCCTTGATGCGCTCAATCGCTCTTTCGTTGATCGCGCTGTTGTTGAATGGTCCGGCGTTGGCCCAGGAGAAACCGAATGCCAAGGACGCCGCCATAATTCAAAAATGCATCAAGGAAAAAACCGCGAGGAACTGGGCCTGGGAAAACTGCATTGGGATCATTTCGAAGCCCTGTACGAAAGATGAAGGGGCGATGAGGCCGCAAGAGGTCATGGCTTGTGACAGGCGCGAGCAGGCCGTCTGGGACAGCATCCTCAATGAATCGTATCGCCGCTTGATGGAGAAGCTCGACGAGACGCAGCAGCAGAAGTTGCGCGAAATGCAGCGAGCGTGGATTACATCACGTGATAAATCCTGCGAGTTCCTCTACGTCTATTTCGAAGGCACGATGGCCAATCCAATGATCGCAGCCTGCGAGGCGCGCGAAACCGGGCGAAGGGCACTTTACCTGCTGGGATTCCGCAATGATATCGAAGACAGGCGATAAGGCTGTATTAAAGGCGATCGAAGCAAAAGGATTCCGCATCCCGATCGTTGGCCTGGGAACCTGGGCGTTGCGCGGGCGCGAGTGTGCGCGCCTGACAGAACAGGCAATCCACATCGGCTACCGCCATATCGACACGGCGCAGATGTACGACAACGAGCGCGAGGTGGGCGAGGGCGTGCGCGCTTCTGGGCTGCGCTCCGAAGTTATGGTCACGACCAAAGTACAGCCGACATTGCTTGCCCCGCACGATCTCGAGCGTTCGGTCAAGGAAAGCCTGTCGCGGCTACGACTCGATGCTATCGATCTGCTGCTGATTCATTGGCCGAACCCGCGCGTGCCGTTGACTGAAACACTTGGAGCCATGGCCAAGATGAAGCGTGAGGGCTATACGCGGCAGATCGGCGTCTCCAATTTCACCGTCGCGCTGCTCGAAGAGGCCAACACAGTTTCGCAGGAGCCACTGGTCTGCAATCAGGTCGAATGCCATCCCTTTTTGAATCAGGACAAGGTCATCGCGGCCTGCCGTAAACGCGGAATGGCGGTTGTGGCATATAGTCCAATCGCTCGGGGCGGCGCCAATGGCGATAAGGTCTTGGAAAAAATCGGCAAGGTGCACGGCAAGACCGCAGCGCAAGTTTGTCTGCGCTGGCTGATTCAACAGGGAATCGTCGTCATTCCACGTACAAGCAGGGTGGAACGGCTGGAGGAAAATTTTGCATTGTTCGACTTCGAACTAAGTGATGGCGAAATGCGGGAAATTGCGGGGCTTGCCCGCCGCGGCGGCCGGATCGTCGATTGGACCTGGTCGCCGAGGTGGGATTGAAGCGGTGCACGGTTCGTGACTCTCTCAGCCGATACAGCCCTTGTGCTTTTTTCAGGCGGGCAGGATTCAACGGTATGCCTGGCGTGGGCGCTCGAACGCTTTGCGCGCGTTGAGACCGTGGGCTTCGACTACGGCCAGCGGCATGCGATCGAACTCAGTGTACGAGCGCGGTTGCGCGAACGCATGGCGGCTTTGAATACCGCCTGGAAGTCTCACCTCGGCGAGGATCATCTGGTCAAGCTTGATTCGCTTGCAGCCATATCCGACACGGCACTTACCCGCAAAACCGCCATCGAGATTTCCGGGAGCGGCCTGCCAACCACATTCGTACCGGGGCGCAATCTGATTTTTTTCAGCTTTGCCGGCGCGCTGGCCTACAGGCGCGGTGCCCGCCATTTGGTTGCCGGCATGTGCGAGACCGACTATTCGGGCTATCCAGATTGCCGCGACGACACCATCAAGGCCGTGCAAGTCGCGCTCACACTGGGCCTGGATAAGCGCATTATCATCCATACGCCGCTGATGTGGATCGACAAGGCTGATACTTTCGCGATAGCGGAGCAAATCGGTGGCAAAGCATTTCTTGATCTCGTGATCGAGGACAGCCATAGCTGTTACTTAGGAAACCGGACGACGCGCCACGACTGGGGCTACGGCTGCGGTACGTGCCCGGCTTGTGAGTTGCGCGCGAAAGGCTTTGCGAAATTTGTAGGGCGAAGGAAAATATGATCGACAACGACAGGCGCAAGAGTGTCGAGGGCGGCATTTTCCTGGTGCTGTTTTGCCTCACGATTCCCGCGGCGAACTGGATGATTGGACACGTGGGGGCGGTATGTATTCCCAACGGCCCATGTCTAGTGCCGGTCGCGCCCGGCATTATGGCGCCTTCCGGAGTATTGATGATCGGGGCGGCGCTCGTGCTGCGCGATCTGGTGCAGCGCCGTCTTGGCGTCGAATTCGGCATCGGCGCAATCGTCGCCGGCGCGGCTATTTCCGCGGGCCTGGCGCCGCCTTCACTGGTGCTTGCGTCGGCCGCCGCTTTTTTAATTTCGGAATTCGCCGACTTTGTGGTCTACACGCCGCTCGCCCGACGCCGATTGGTGGTGGCAGTCGTTGCGTCTAGCACAGTCGGATTGATCGTCGATTCGATCGTCTTTCTCTGGCTGGCTTTCGGTTCGCTCGAATTCCTGCCGGGCCAGATTGTCGGCAAACTCTGGATGGTGCTGCTCGCGGTACCTTTCGTCGCATATTTGCGCCGGCGCGACGAACGACTCGGCCTGACAGCAGCGTGAGGTCCGTCATGGGATCGGCTCTGGAAATTCTGCGCGACGTTACGACCGGTACCATCACCACGATGCTGCTGAAGAAAGGTATCCGCCGTTCCTGGATGGCCGGCGCTATGCCATTCGGATTTTCCGACAAACGGGTGGTCGGCCCGGCGTTCACGTTGCGCTTTGTTCCGGTTCGCGAAGATCTTGCAACGCCGGAGAGTTGGTCAAAGCCGATCTCCACACGCGGCGCGATCGAGGCCATGCCGGAAAACTGCGTGGTGGTCGCCGATGCGATGGGCATCACCGGCGCCGGCATATTTGGCGATATCTTATGCATGAGAATGGTCAAACGCCATGTCACCGCGTTGATCACGGACGGGGTCATGCGTGACAAGCATGGGGTTTTGGCAACCGGCTTGCCCGTGTGGTGCGCCGGAGTCGCAGCGCCCGCTTCGGTCAACCAACTGACGTTCGTCGGCTGGAACGAGCCGATCGGCTGTGGTGGCTGCGCAATTTTTCCGGATGATATCATCGTCGCAGATGACGACGGCGCGGTGGTGATCCCGAAAGACCTTGTTGACTTCGTGGCCAATGAGGGTGCCGAGCACGAACTCCTGGAAAGTTGGCTGGTGCAGGAAGTGGAGAAGGGTGCAAAGCTTCCCGGTCTTTATCCACCGAATGAAGAGAACAGGAAGCGCTACGAGGATTGGAAGAAGAAGCGCTGATGTTCTTCGTTCTCTCGAAGACCGTTGCCTTCCTGATATTGCCGTCCAATTTCTTGATTTTGTTTGGCCTTGCCGGCCTGGTGCTGATGACGACGCGTTGGCGGCGTCTTGGCGGGCGCATGACAATGGCAAGCCTGGTCGTGTTGGCACTGATCGGCTTTTCACCGCTTGGCGGGCTTCTCACACATGTTCTCGAGGATCGCTTCCCGCCGTGGAATCCGGCGCGCGGCGCACCGGTCGGTATTGTGATTCTGGGCGGCGAGATCTCGCCAGTGCTTTCGCGCGAGCGAGGCGAGCCTGCGGTCAGTGGAGTAGGCGCCCGTATTGTGGCGATGGCCAAGCTTGCACGAACCTATCCGGATGCCCGCATCGTCTATTCAGGCGGTGACGCGAGCCTGCTCGGTAACCAGCCGCCCGAGTCGAACTATGTCTATCCGTCGCTTGACAGCCTCGGTATCGCGCGCGATCGCGTAATTTTGGAAACGCGTTCCCGCAATACCGCCGAAAACGCGACTTTCACAAAGAATCTTGTGAAACCAAAATCAGATGAGCGCTGGCTGCTGGTGACCTCGTCGCAGCACATGCCGCGCGCAATCGGATGTTTTCGCGGGGTTGATTTTCCGGTCGAGGCTTATCCGGTTGGATGGCTCACCGGCACGGACGTGAATGTTGGACCGAGTTTGGCTTTCTCAAGCGGCCTGGCGCAATTCGATTCTGCCGCGCGCGAATGGATCGGACTGTTGGCTTATTGGCTCACCGGCAAGACCAACGAATTTCTGCCGGGACCTCGCTAGCGTTTTCGCGCCTTGCGGCAGAACACGTCGTAGATCGCACCGATGACAGTACGAGCTTCCTCGCTCGCGAGCTTGTAGTAAATCGCTTTGCCGTCGCGTCTGGTTGACACTAGCCCGTCCGCGCGCAAGCGGGCGAGTTGCTGCGACACAGTCGGTTGCCGCAGGCTGAGCAAGTCTTCCAATTCGCTGACCGATTTCTCACCTTCGGCAAGAATGCAAAGAATCATCAAGCGGCTTTCATGCGCCAATGCCTTGAGGAAATCGCTCGCGCGTTTGGCATTATCGACCATCCGCTCGAGGTCATTTAGGCGAGTACGGCTTTCGAGCTGTTGCAATTCCATAGGTACACCAACAATCGCTTTCCGGCGTTGCCGAATACAGACGATCACCCGGCAAGACGCAATGATTTTTCGTCCGACTTCGTCCGTTCTCCACTCGTTCCAGCGGCGTCCAGTTTCTTGATCAACACACCAAGCAGACCCCAGAAATGATCCTCACCGGGATAGCCGCGGATGCGGCCGACCTCGTGACCCTTGTCTACAAGTACAAATAACGGCGCGATCCGTTCCATTGCGATGAACGCAAGATCCTGCGGCACTGGTTGATCAATATCCACGCGTCGTAGCGGTGCACGCTGTCCCTCCGCCGTCTTTTCATAAATCGGTGCGATCTCCCGATTAAAAGTCTCGCACCAGACGCAGCCCACTTGTTCAAACATAATAAGCTCCGCTGCGCGAGTGGGTGTCAGCGAAGATACAATGAACATAGCGGCGAAAACCGCGCCGCGAGAAAAAAATTCCTGTATTTGCAACTTGTGCATCAACTTCATTCCTCCCCCAAACGGAGGATGGAGACAAATATTCGCTCAGCCGAATCGGAACGAGAGCAAACTATCATACGAACGCAGCTCGATCAGAACGCGATGTAGAAGATCGGAATCGCGGGAATCGATTGCTTTTGGAATCAGTGTGAGGCTGGCCTTGGCACCATCGATTAGTCGACGAAATTCCGGCGCCTTACGTATGGTTTCGTTTGCAATGCCGTCGCAACGGTCGAGCACGGCGCCATAGCCGGAAGCTATACTGGCGATGGCCGAACGTGTCTGGGAGTTATCCCAATCGAGGGCGCGATCATTGTAGACCATCAAAGCATCCATTGCGGTATTGGCGTCACGCACGCAATCGGCAAGTACCACGACACCGCTGCTCTTGCGCAGATTATAGAGATCGCCGCGAATCGAATTGAGGCCTTGGCTGGCGGCCTCAAGGCGTCCTGTCTTAAGCATGAGGTCGGCACCGACCAGCCTCGCGCTCACGCCGGTAAACAGCTCGCTGTAGTGGATGTTGCCGTCGAAAAGCGCGGGCCGCCTGCCGGACAATTGCTCGGTCAATCGCGTCCAGGCGTCGCGCATCCGATCAATCTCTAACGAGGCGAGATCGGCGTTACCAGTACGCAGATAGCCGATTGCCACCCGATTGTGGGCGCTGAACGTCTCAACCGCCGCGTTGAAATCGGCAAGATCGTCGGCGGAGGCAAGCCCGTTGCCGCCAAACAAAACGAAAATCAGGCATGCGATACGAACAGTGCTGGACAACATCAAGTTACCTGATTTTGACGCCTGGATTGCTACATTTATAGAACTAGGTGCGGCAGCCGGCGCCGGTTATACAGAGCAAATATAGGCACGGCTGCGGTTGCGGACGAGGCGAACTTGGCCAGGTGGTTTATAGGATACTGATGCAGATCGGGCGGCGAAATCTTCTGGCGTGCGCTGCTGCTTTTGCAGCATTGGCGGTTTCGCGCGCACGCGCGGAAGCTCCGATTTTGACTGACGACGGGCTCTACAAGGAGTCCTGGTTTCTTGAGAGTTTCCTCGACCTCACCGACGATCTCGAAGGCGCGCGTAAGGAAGGCAAGCGTTTCGTTATTATGTGGGAACTAAGAGGTTGTCCCTATTGCAAGGAAACGCATCTCGTAAACTTCGCGCAAGCCCGCATTGCGGACTATATCAAGCAGAATTTTGAAGTGCTGCAGCTCAATATCATCGGTGCGCGCAAGGTGACGGATTTTGATGGCAAAGAGCTCTCCGAAAAAGCGCTCGCGGCAAAGTACGGCGTCCGTTTCACGCCAACGTTCCAGTTTTTTGGCGAAGCAGCTGCGACATTAAAGACTCTTCCGCCTGCCAAAAGAGAGGTTGCGCGCGCCCCCGGCTATATGTTGCCCGACGATTTCCTCGCCGTGTTCCGTTACGTACGCGAAAAGGCCTATGAGAGCAAAAGCTTTCGCGACTACCTGAAATCGCTTTCGGGCTGATTTTTATGTTGTGCGACAATTTCATCCATGCGCGCTCGTATTCTTTTTTATGAATATAATTTGAACAACGTGGCGCGCGCCGCTATGGTCGACACGAACGGGGCTGCTGCTGGCCCAGGACAATCAATCCGGAGGAAAATATCAATGCGACTGCTATCCCGTCGCACTGCATTGGCGCTTGGCGCTTCGAGCGCGGCGTTCACATTCATCGGTTTAAGCGAAGACGCATCCGCGGCCGCCAAAGAGGCGGCAGATATGATGGCCAAGTTCACCGGCGGAAAGACTGTACAGCAAGGTAAGGTTTCGATTGAGCTTCCCGAGATTGCCGAGAATGGCAATACAGTCCCGCTGTCGATCTCGGTCGATGCGCCGATGACGGCCGACAACTACGTCAGCGATATTCTTGTGGTCGCGGACGGCAATCCCAACCCGGGCGTGGCAACGTTTCAATTCTCGCCACTGTCCGGCAAGGCGGAAGCGTCTACACGCATTCGCCTCGCTGCCACCCAAAACATTATTGCAGTCGCCAAGACCAGCAAGGGCGAGTTTTTCACGAGCCAAAAGCTGGTCAAGGTCACGATCGGCGGCTGCGGCGGCTAATCAGGCAAAAAGAAGAATCAGGAGAAGATCATGGCGGAAAAACCGCGGCTCAAGCTTCCCACCGAAGCCAAAAAAGGCGAAGTCATCGAAATCAAAACGCTGTTGCCGCACATCATGGAGTCAGGCCAGCGTAAGGACAAAGACGGCAAACCGATTCCACGCAAGATCATCAACAAATTTATATGCGAGTTTAACGGCAAGCCTGTCTTTACAGCCAACCTTGAGCCAGCAATTGCTGCCAATCCATACATGCAGTTCCATGCCAAGGTGGAAGAGAGCGGCACATTCAAGTTCAGCTGGACCGACGATGACGGCACGGTCACGACGGCGGAAGAAAAAATCACTGTTACATAATCATAAGAACGAGTCTTTCGGAGGATGCCATGAGGCGTGGAACGATTCCGGCAGGCGCCGCTGCCGCCGCTTTGATAGGGACGGCGGTGATATTTCTTGCCGCCGGACCAGGGGCAAACGCGCAGTCGACCAAAAGAGAGCCGCCTCTAGAAATAAAGGGCGATGCGTCGGAACGTCCGTGGAAGCGCTTTGCCGGCTGGCCGGCGCGTGATGAATCGAAATACAACACGCTTGGCAATCTGGCGTCACCGCCGGCGCCAAAACAGCCGCGCAAGATTACCAAACCGATCACTGGCGACGCGCAAAAAGGTGCGGAACTGGTCGCTGACCGCAATCGCGGCGGCTCGTGTCTTGCCTGTCACGTGATGGGACCGGCCGGTGGCGCAAATTTACCCGGCAACGTTGCTCCCGATCTCTCTGAAATCGGCAATGCCGGGCGCGAGGACGAATGGCTGTTCAATTACATCTACGATGCCCGCGTCTATAACCCCGAGACTGTCATGCCGCCCTGGGGCAGCCACGAACTGTTCAATGATCAGGAAATCAACGACATGGTTGCGTTCCTGAAGACTCTGAAGTCCAAGGCCGTGTTCAAGACTGAGCTCGACAATCCGGAAAAGCGTCCGCCGCCCGTGGAAAAGCGCGAAAATCTCGATCCGATCGAAAATCCGGGGATGTGGGCGGTCGATAAGGCGCAAGAGCTCTGGCGTCAGAAAACTTCGAGCGGATTTTCATGCAATACCTGTCACAGCGATCCCAAGGCCTCATTCAAGGCCTGGGCGGCCTCAATGCCGAAATGGGAACCGCGCTTGAACAAAGTGCTCGGCGTTGAGGAATTTGTCACCCGCCACGCCAAGGCAACAACCGGCGCGGACTGGCTGATGGAAACTGACGAAAACCGCGCGATGTCGGTCTATCTGCATTTTCTTGCCAACGACATGCCGATCCATGTGGACGCCACCAGTCCCGAAGCCAAGGCCGCGATCGAGCGTGGCAAAGTGCTGTCGCAACGAAAAGTCGGCCAACTCAATATGGCGTGCACGGATTGCCACGGAAAATCCGCGAACCACTGGATCCGCGGGCAGTGGCTGGGCGAGCCGAAAGGTCAGTACGATCATTTCCCGACATGGCGGACCAGCCTGTTGGCGATCTGGGACATCCGCCAGCGCTTCCAGTGGTGTCAGGTCAATATTCGTGCCGACGAGCTGCCGCCCGATGCCAAGGAATATGGCGACCTCGAGCTATATCTCGCATCTTTGAATGAAGGGCAAAAGCTCAGCGTGCCGGGTATCCGGCATTGACGGAAAGCGATGATCACGCGCCGTGAGATATTGCAGGTCGGTGCCGCGACGGCGGCGTTAACGGCAGGCGGTGCTGGCTTTCGATATGCAATCGCGCAGCAGCGGCTGACCGAGAACGAACTGCTCAAATTCGACTCGCTCGGCAATCTCACGCTGCTGCACGTCGCTGACATTCACGGCCAGCTGATGCCGGTCTATTTCCGCGAGCCGTCGGTCAATCTCGGCGTCGGCGAGGCGAGGGGGCAGCCGCCGCACCTCACGGGCAAAAACTTTCTCCAGCGCTTCGGCATTCCGGAAAAGTCGGCAAACGCTTACGCACTAACCGATCAGGATTTTGCGGCGCTAGCGAAATCGTTTGGCCGGATCGGCGGTCTTGATCGACTCGCCGCCGTGGTTCGTCGTGTGCGCGCCGAACGCAGCAACGACAAAGTCCTTTTCCTCGACGGCGGCGATACCTGGCAAGGTTCCTTGGGCGCCAATGCGAGCCGTGGCCAGGATATGGTCGATTGCATGGCGCTCCTGAGGCCGGACGCAATGACCGGCCATTGGGAATTCACTTACGGCGAAGCGCGGGTGAAGGAACTGATCGAAGGTCTCGACTTTCCGTTCCTGGCGCTGAACATCCGTGACACCGAATGGAACGAGCCGGCTTTCAAGCCGATGAAGATGTTCGAGAAGGGCGGGGTGAAGATCGCCGTGCTCGGACAGGCTTTTCCCTATACGCCCGTCGCGAACCCTCGCTGGTTGATGCCGAAATGGTCGTTCGGAATTCGCGAGGAGGATGTTCGTGCAAATGTGGAAAAGGCGCGCAAGGCGGGAGCCCAGCTTATCGTCCTGCTTTCGCACAACGGCTTTGATGTTGATCGTAAGCTCGCTGGCCGTGTTTCTGGCATCGATGTTATTCTCACTAGCCACACGCATGACGCGTTGCCGGAGGTGGTGAAGGTCGCGAACACGCTGTTGGTTGCCTCGGGAAGCCATGGAAAATTTTTGTCACGTCTTGACCTCGATGTGCAGAACGGTGCCGTGAAGGGTTACCGATTCAAGCTCATTCCTTTGTTCTCCGATGTCATCAAGCCTGACGCTGAAATGTCGGCTGCCATCGCAAAGGCCCGAGCGCCTTATGCAAAGGAGCTGGCGCGAGAGGTCGGACGCACGGACTCGGTTCTTTACCGGCGAGGCAATTTCAACGGCAGTTTCGACGACGTCATTTGCGCGGCGCTGCTGAAGGAACGCGATGCAGAGATTGCGCTCTCCCCGGGATTCCGTTGGGGTACCAGCGTGCTGCCCGGACAAGCGATCACGGTTGAGGACATCCACAACGCGACCGCGATCACCTATCCGCAGGTCTATCGCGTATCGATGACGGGAGGGCGGCTGAAAGAAATACTCGAGGACGTCGCCGACAATCTGTTCAACCCCGATCCTTATTATCAGCAGGGTGGCGATATGGTGCGCTGTGGTGGCCTTGGCTATGCGATCGACGTGTCGAAGCCGATCGGCCAGCGGGTTTCAGCGATGACACATCTCAAATCAGGGAAGCCAATCGAACCGAAAAAGGAGTACGTCGTCGCGGGCTGGGCAAGCGTCAACGAAGGTACCGAAGGCCCGGCGGTCTGGGATCTGGTCGAACGCTATGTCGCCGCCGAGAAGACGCTGCGCGTGCTACCGAATACCAGTGTCAAAATTTCCGGGGCATAGCCACGCGTTGCTGTTACATTCATAAAATAGAATATGATAAAGCCTTCCGCTGGGCGATTTGCCGGAGGTGCCGATGGCCGACGCGATCGATAAATGGCGCAGCACGCGCCGCCGGTTTCTTGCCGGCGCTGCCGGTCTTGCTGCGGCAGGTGGTGCGGGCGCCCGCGCCGACAACGCAAAAAATCTGCCGCCGAATGTTGCGAACTGGACGCGCCAGCTTGGTGAGGGGGTCGGCACTCGCGCGTATGGCAACCCTTCCAAATACGAAAAGGATGTCATCCGCCGCACCGTGCCCTGGCTGACGGCCACGCCTGAATCTTCGGTCAGCTTCACCCCGCTGCATCAGCTCGACGGAATCATCACGCCGAACGGGCTGTGTTTTGAGCGTCATCATGGGGGCATCGCCGAAATTGATCCCGGCGACTATCGACTAATGCTGCATGGGCTTGTCGACAAACCTTTGCTCTTTACGCTCGACGAGCTCAAGCGTCTGCCGCGCGTCAACAAGATTTATTTTCTAGAGTGCGCCGCCAATTCCGGGATGGAATGGCGTGGAGCCCAGCTCAACGGATGTCAGTACACGCATGGCATGGTGCACTGCGTGCAGTACACGGGCGTATCACTGAAACTGCTGCTGGAGCAGGCGGGGCTCAAACCCGGCGCAAAATGGATCATGGCCGAAGGTGGCGACGCTGCGGCGATGAATCGCTCTATCCCGCTGAGCAAGGCGCTCGACGATTGCATGGTCGCCTATCGTATGAACGGCGAAATGCTCCGTCCCGAGCAAGGCTATCCGGCGCGATTGGTCGTGCCGGGCTGGGAAGGCAATGTCTGGGTGAAATGGTTGCGCCGGCTGAAGGTCGGCGACCAGCCCTGGTTCACGCGCGAGGAAACTTCGAAGTACACAGATCTCCTCGCAAACGGTAAAGCGCGCCAGTTCACGTTTGTGATGGATGCAAAATCAGTGATCACGTCGCCATCGCCGCAAGTACCCGTGAACCAGAAAGGTTTCAACATGATCACGGGTCTCGCCTGGTCCGGCCGCGGCAAGATCAAGCGCGTCGATATTTCGCTCGATGGCGGGCGCAATTGGCGTGCCGCGCGCATTGACGGCCCAGTGTTCGACAAGGCGGTTGCGCGCTTTTACTACGAATTCGAATGGAGCGGCGAAGAACTCTTGCTTCAATCGCGCGCGATGGACGCCAGCGGCTACGTTCAGCCGACAAAAGATGCCTTGCGGAAAATCCGCGGCGTCAACTCAATCTACCACAACAACGGCATTCAGACCTGGGCGTTGAGGGCGGACGGGGAGGTCGAAAATGTTGAAGTTGGTTAGACTTGCGCTTTTCGCTGCGCTGTCGTTTTTCGTTCTCGATTCCGCGCTCGCGCAAACCAAAAAAGAGGCGCCGCGCAACTACGGCATCGGGCACGCTATCAGCACTGAGCAGATTGCCGGTTGGGATATTGACGTCCGGCCGAACGGACAGGGCGCCCCGCCCGGCCGCGGATCGGTCAAGGAAGGTGAAAAGATCTACATGGACAAATGTGCAGCGTGCCACGGTGAGTTTGGTGAAAGCGCCGGACGTTGGCCGCAGCTCGCGCAAGGCAAGGGCACGCTCGCCTCGCATGATCCGGTGAAGACCGTTGGCTCGTACTATCCATACCTTTCGAGCGTATTCGACTACATCCGTCGCGCCATGCCTTTTGGCGATGCGCAGTCGCTTACCAACAACGAGCTCTATGCGGTGACCGCCTACGTGCTCAATCTCAACGAAATCGTCGATGACAAGTTTGTCCTGTCGAAGGATACATGGCGTGACGTTAAAATGCCCAACGAGGGTGGATTCTTCGATGATGACCGCGAAAAAACCGAGAAGGCTTTCTGGGATCCGGCCCCCTGCATGAAGAACTGCCGAGGGCCGGTGAAGATCACGGGCCGGGCCAGAGCGGTCGACGTAACTCCTGATGAAAAGACGCAGAAGCGCGGGGTGGAGTAGCGTCCCGGCGTCATTTCGCCTATGACATGCCGGCGACTTCGACATCCGGCCGGGAATCTCATGGGCAAACTCAATCTTTCTATTGCGGTGCGCGATTACGACCGCACGCGGCCGTTATCCGACGGTGTAGTGCAGATCGATGGCGTTGACCCGGTATTCATGGCGCTTGACCCGGAGGAAATATTCTTCCGCGCCTTTCGACGGGCCGAATTCGATATCTGCGAATTGTCGATGTCGAGCTTTACGGTCAAGACCGCACAGGGCAATTGTCCCTATGTCGGTGTTCCGGCGTTTGTCTCACGAGCCTTCCGGCACACGGCCATCTATGTCCGTACCGATCGCATCAAGAAGCCGGCGGACCTCAAGGGTAAGAAGATCGGTGTGCCGGAATATCAGCTCACAGCAAATGTCTGGGCGCGCGCGATTCTTCAAGACGATCACGGCGTTAAGCCGTCCGATATTCATTGGATCAGGGGCGGTCTGACCGAAGCGGGGCGGTTGGAAAAAATCACAATCAATCTGCCGAAGGACGTCAAACTTGACGATATTCCGAAAGGGCGGACTCTTTCCAGCATGTTCGATGCAGGCGAGATCGACGGTTTTATCGGGCCGCGGGTGCCGCCAAGTTTCGAACGCGGCGCGCCAAACATTGGATGGCTTTTTGCCGATCCAGTTGCTGCTGCGAAGGACTACTACAAACGCACCGGTATTTTCCCGATCATGCATCTGATTGGCGTGCGCCGGGAGTTGGCCGAACAGCACCCCTGGCTACCCGGTGCCGTGTTCAAAGCATTTGAGCAGTCGAAAAAGATCGCTATCGAAAAACTTGCCGATACATCATCGACCAAAGTAACCCTGCCTTTCGTTGAAGAGCGCCTTATCGAAGCGCGCGCGCTGATGGGTGACGATTTCTGGTCCTACGGCATTGCACCAAACCGGAAGACTCTGGAGACATTCCTGCGTCACCATCATTCGCAAGGCCTTTCATCACGGCTGGTGACGGCGGATGAATTGTTTCATCCCGGCACCCACGAGACGTACAAGCTCTAGCTGGCAAGCACACACGCGAGGAGTGATGGCAGCCATCAAGGTCATGAGCGGCGGCGCGCCGAAGGAAATTTTCCTGAGATTGACGCCGCAGTTCGAGCGTCAGGCCGGGCACACGGTCGAATACACCTTTGCAGTGATGTCGGCGTTGCGCGACAGGCTTGCCGCCGGTGAAAACGCGGACGTGCTGGTCATGCCAACAAACATTCTGGACGGCTACCAGAAAGATAACATCGTCAGACCGCAAGGCCGCGCCGTTCTCGGCCTCGTCAGCATCAACGCGGTCGTGCGTACGGGGGCCTCTAAACCCGATCTTTCGACGCCCGAAAAGGTCAAGCAGACCATTCTCAATAGCCGCGCCATTATCCACGCGACACCGGGCGCAACTCCGAGCGGCACGCATATGGGCAAATTGATGGACCAGCTCGGCATCGCCGTAGCGATGAAGGACAGGATCATTCACCGTCCGGCTTTGGAGGGTGGCGCACAACTGGTCGCAAGCGGGCAGGCCGAGATTGGCTTTTATCCAAAGAGCGAGGTGGTCAATACCGCAGGGCTTACCCTGGTCGGACCGTTGCCTGCTGCAATCCAGCTGACCACGATTTACGGCGCGGCCGTGACGACCGCGAGCGCGGTTCCGGATGCGGCAACAGCGTTTATCGCCTTCATGAGCAATCCGGCGCATCGCGCCGCGTGGACCGAGGCCGGGTTCGATCCGCCCGGTTAGGTTTTGGCTGGCTTGAGCTTCACGTGGATGTTCTTTTCCTGTGTGAAGGCGAGCATCTCTTCGAAGCATTCTTCGCGGCCGAGTCCGGACTGCTTGAATCCGCCGAACGGCGCGCCAAGGAAGTGCTTGCTCACTTCATTGATCCAGACATAGCCCACTTGCACTGCCATCGCCGTGCGGTGCGCGGTATTGAGATCATTGGTCCAGATTGAGGCGGTAAGGCCGTATTCGACCGCGTTGACAGTCTCGAGCATCTTCGTTTCGTCGCGCCACTTGAACACGCCAAGAACGGGACCGAAAATCTCCTCACGTGCGATGCTGTTCTTCTCAGTGACAGCGAAGACTGTCGGTTCGACGAAAAAGCCGTTTTTGAGCGCCGGATCCGCCGGCGGGCCGCCACCGGAGATGAGTTCGGCGCCCTCGCTTTTGGCGGAGTCGATAAAACTTATGATCCGGTCGAATTGCGTCTTGGAAACGATTGCGCCCATGGTCGTTGCCGGGTCGGTCGGAATGCCCGGCTTGTAGTATTTGATCTTTTCTTTCACCCGCGCGATCACGGCAGCATAGATCTTTTCGTGGATAAAGGCACGACTGGTCGAGCCGCAGGACTGTCCGCACCAGGTGAAGTTCATGCCGCCGATGACGGCAGCGGCTACTTCGTCCGGATCGGCATCGCCATAGGCGATAAGCGCGTTTTTGCCGCCGAGCTCCAGCATGGTTCGCTTCACCGTGTCGGAGGCCGCTTTCATCACAGCGCGCCCAGTCGGCACGCTGCCGATCAGTGCGATCATGGCGACGTCCGGATGGCTGGCAAGCCTTTGGCCTGCCTCGCGCCCGCCCGGAACGACATTGAACACGCCAGCGGGCAATAGGCCGCCAATCAGTTCGGCGAGCCGCAGCGAGGAAAGGGGCGCCTGCTCTGGTGGTTTCACCACCACTGTATTGCCGGCGGCGAGCGGGGCTGCGGATTTTCCCGCGCAAAACATGAAAGGATGATTGAACGGGATGATCCGGCCGACCACTCCGACAGGCTCACGCATTGAGAAGTTGACAACGTCCGGGCCCATCGGGATCGAGGCGCCCTTCATTTCGGTGACGAAGCCTGCAAAGAACTCGACTTGCGCCGCCGCAATCATGGCATCGCTTACCATTTCCTTGACCGGATTGCCGCAGTCAGCGGCGTCAATCATGGCAAGTTCGTTTGCGTTCTGACACAGGATTTCAGCAATCCGCCGCAGGATCTTGGCACGCTCGAGCGGCAACACGCGCCGCCATTCCTTGAATGCTACCTTTGCCGCAGCCACCGCGGCGTCGATGTCCTCGACACCTGAGTCCGCCACCTTACCGAGTGATTGGCCGGTACCGGGATTGATCGTGTCGGCGTAACGGCCGGCCTTCGGCTCGTGCCAGGCGCCGCCATAGTACGCGCCGCGATTCTTAGGTAGGACGACGGCCTGAGCGGATGCGGATTGCGGGGAAACTGCGGTGGTCATGCTACTCACCCTGACTTGCTATGCAGCTATTTTCGCGGCGGGATCTGGATCAGTTCGGCGATCTGCTCTTTGCTGAGTGGCGCCGAGATGAACTTGAGGTTCACCGCTTCCGAAGTCAAAGAATCGAGGCCGTGAATCTCATCCGGATTGACCAGTGTTTTCGGGAAGAACTCATCCCGCACGCGCTTGGCCATTGGTTCGGGCACCTTGGCGAACTCGGCATAGTCTGTGATGACCTGCGGATTTGACGAATACATATAGTCGATCGCCTCGCGATAGGCCTTCAAAAACCGTTCGACAACATCCTTCCGGTTCTTTAGTACGTCGGCATTGGCGACCAGCACGCGGATCGTCTGGCCGCGAACCAGCGTCGCATCCGTCGCGCGAGCGACCAGATGGATCTTGCCTTCCGCCATTTCCTTGAGACCAAACGGCGGAGCGGCCCAGCCGACATCGACCTGATCTGTCATGACGGCAGTGAGCGTTGCGCTCGGATTACCGGTCGCCTGTGGCTTGGCTGTAAGTTTGAATTCGTCGATGAAGGCTCGCACCACGCTGTTTGTTGATGAACCATTTGTTGAAAAAGCAATGGTGCGGCCGTTGGTATCCTTAAGCGTCTTGATATCCGGATTTTTCGCGTACCAGTAATCGGCAGCGCCGGTCGCCTGCGCCCCAATGATGCGCACAGGCGCGCCTTTCGCGTAAGCCGCCATCGCGCCGAGCGTGCCTATCGCGAGGCCGAAGTCGACACCACCGGCAATCACGGGCTGCAAGGTTTCGCCGCTGCCCGAGGTGTAAACCATTTCAAGCTGCAGTCCGTACTTTTTAAAAATGCCGGCCTTCTCGCCGAGATGGGTAATCGACGTATCCCAGTTCCCGCGCTGACCGATGGTCATCTTCACCAGGTCGTCGGCCAAAACTGAATGGGTTTGGAACGTCGCCACCAACGCTGCGGTAGTCGCCAAAGTGAGGATACGTTTCATGTGCGCGCCTCCCACTGAAAATTGGCTATTTTCTTTTAATGCTATCGAGCCCGCCGAGTTTGCCAATAAGAGAATTGGCGCCGATTGCTAGGACAAAAAGCACGATCAACATTGCATACATACCCGGCATATCGAAAACGCTGTAGGTCTGAATGATCAGGAATCCTATGCCCTTGTTGGAGAGCTTGGTTTCGGCGAGTAGCGTGCCGATGAGCGCGAAACCGAAGCCAAGCCGCACACCATTGATGATCGGGTGGCGCATCGCCGGCAGGTAAATCTTCATTACCATTTGCCAGGTGCTGGCGCGGAAGCTTTTGCCGACCCGGATCAAAACCTTGTCGATCTGCCGCATGCCGGCTGCGACCGAAAGTGCTATGGGAAAGAAGCAGGACAGCGTGCCGAGAGCCACTTTCGATTCGGGGCCAACTCCAAACCACATGATCATGACAGGGAAGAAGATGATCTTTGGTGTTGGTCCCAGGTAATAAAGGTAAGGCTCGAAGGCCCGGGATAAGAAACGATTGGCCCCCAGCAAAATACCGACCGCCAGCCCGGCTGTGCCGCCGATGGCGAGTGCAACGCCGATTTCCGCGGCGGTGACGCCAAGATTGAAATAGTAATTCGGACTCGCAAGCAAGGCAGCAAGCGCGCGCCCGATCGACAGCAGGGAAGGGACCACGTCGCGGTAAAGCCAGCCGGAGTGAGCCAGGAATTCCCATACGGCCAACACGCCCAGAACGATCGCGATGCGCAGCAAGGTGACCGGGCTTACCAGGGGCGCGGCGACAGCCGCATGTCTCAGTCGACCGGTCTCAGCCATCGCTCGCCTTTTTCCAGTGCGATGAAGAAAAATATGCTCACCAAAATCACGAAGCATATGGCGGCGTATGTACCGGCCAGGTCGTAACGCTCCGCCAGATCGTTGATCAGCTGACCAAGCCCACCGAAATTGATGAGGAATTCCGTTCCGACGATATTGATCAGCGCAAAGATCAATCCAAGCCGTACCCCCACGAAGATCGTCGGCAACGCCGCGGGAAACAGAATCTTCCAGAACTGTTGCGTAGCCGTCAGCTTGAAGCTGCGTCCGACATCAACCAATACTCTTCGCGTGCTTGAAATACCTTCAATGGTCTTGAGGATTACCGGCGGCAACGCCGACAAGAAGCCCATCATGATAATGGTCCAGGCGTTGCGGCCAAAGATCACCATGAACAGCGGGTAAGTGAGCACCAACGGCGCCGACGCAAAAGCGGCAACCCAGGTTTCACATGCCTGCTGAAACAGTTTGAATCGCTGCATGAGCACGCCAACGGTCACACCGCATAGGGTGACCATGACGCCGGCAATCAGGCATTCTCCGGCGGTGACGAGGAAGCGATGAACGATGTGTTCCTCAAGAAAAAGCCGACCGAAACTGACGATAATTTCCGACGGAAGTGGAATAATGAACCGATTGAGCGCGCCAACGCGCAGCAGCGCCTCGACGATCAGCACAAAGGCGATAAACGAGACCAGACCGACGAGTGGAGCGGCATAGCTTCGGGGCAAGCCGGGCGCGGACGAAACGGCAATCGTCATCGCGCGCCCTCGTGTCCGCTCAGCACCTCTTTTTCTTCGTCGAGCATACCGCGGCTTGCCTCCTCGCGAAGGTCATTCCAGATCTGCGCGACATAGCGGCCAAAAGCTTCGCTGCTCACAATTTCTGACGTCCGCGGCCGCGGCAGGTCGATATCTACAATACGCTTTAGCTTCCCTGGCCGGTAGGTCATCACGAGAATTCGGTCCGACATCTGGACCGCTTCCGTTATGTTGTGCGTGATCAACAGCGTAGTTTGCTTGAGTTGCTGCTGGATTTGCAGGACCTTGTCTCCGAGCAGCAACCGCGTCTGCTCATCCAGTGCGGCAAAGGGCTCGTCCATCAGCAGGATTTTCGGCTCAGAGGCAAGCGTACGCGCAAGCGAAACGCGCTGGCGCATTCCCCCTGAAAGCTCGCCGGGATAGCGGTTATCGAAGCCATCAAGGCCAACCATCTTGATAAAATAGCGTGCGCGCTCGATACGTTTTGCCTTCGGCATTCCGATCAGCTCGAGCGGAAAAGCGACGTTGTCGGTGACTGTGCGCCAGGGGAACGTCGACTCCTCCTGGAACACCATGCCGATCGATTGGTGCGGGCCAGAGATGGTTTCGCCGGCGACCTTTACGATGCCATCATGCTGACTCAAAAGTCCACCGATGACATTGAATAATGTCGATTTACCACAGCCGGACGGACCAATGACCGAAACAAATTCACCGAGTCTGACCTGGAAAGATACGTTGTCGACGGCGGTGATCGGTCCTTCGGGCGTAGCGAAGCGCACCACAATGTCGTCGGCCACCAGGATGGCGTCGCTCGATACAACGGGAGGCGGCATCGGAAACTAGTCGCTCGCTCGGGTCATGACCGCGGTCACCGGGGCAGTGTAGCCCGGCTCAACCCGTACATCGACGACGGCGACATGACCTGCTTCGACTGCCGCGATAGCCTTCGCAAATGTCGCATCGAGATCGCGCATGGCGGTCACCGGCCCAAAGCCCTGCGCGCCTTGTGCACGCGCCATGGCGGCCAGATCGATATCGGGCTCCGAAATCCTCTGGCCGACCCAGCGATTTTCGATCGGTCGATTGCGCACGCGGGCCACTCGTTCCTGGTGCAGCTCATCGTTGAAGAACGAACGGTTATTGGCGACGACGATCAATAACGGAATGTGGTAATGCGCCGCGGTCCATAGCGCGGTGACACCCATCAGGAAATCTCCGTCACCGCAGACCGCAATGGGCAGCCGGCCCGAACCTTTCAAAGCGAGCGCCGCACCCACTGAAATTCCAGGTCCGCCGCCGACGCCGCCGCCGCCATCGCCACCAAGGAAGTCGAGCGGATGGCGGAATGGCCATGCGGCGCCATTCCAAGAGAGTGAAACATGGGTGAGGGATGTTGCTCGATCACCGAGAGAGCGAAGCAGCGCATGGGCTAGATGGTCGACAGTTAGCTTTTCGCCGGCCGGTTTGAAGGGCTCGGCCTGGCGGGTCGGGACGAGATGCGGTTTGGCTTGGCCGAGCGCGGCGAGCAGGGCTGGCACCGCCACATCGGGCTCACAATCGATCATGACGTCGACGGGTGGCAGACCCTGATAGTCCATGCTCCAGCCATTGTGCAGGCGATGATCAACGGAGACCTGCACAAAGCGCGCCGTAGGGTTTCCGCCCGCATTCTTGAGCGTGCCCGCGACATCAACCCAGTCGAGACTGAGGATCACATCTGCGGCACGAATTGCTTCCGCTGCTTCCGTTGAAAGGACCGTGCCTCCTGGTGCGCCCGCATGCAGGCCATGATCAGTTGGGAACGCGGCCCCGATTTTGAGATCGGTGACCACGCGAGCACCAAGCCGCTCAGCCAATGCGATGCGATCATTCCAGGCGTCGAGATTGCGGGATACGCGCCCGGCCAAGATCACCGGATGTTTAGCACCGCGCAGCAGTTCGGCGGCCTTGGCCACCATTGCGGGCGGTGCCGCGCTTTGTACTTCGGGCATAAAGCGCGCGGCGTCGATCGGCGCAACCGCGTCAGGGAGTTTTTCCTCCTGCATGCCCGCGTCGAGGTTGATGTAAGTGGGCCCGCGCGGCGCCGTGTTGGCGATCCAACCGGCGCGAAGCACAGCTTCGCGCGCGGCAACGGGTGAAGCCGGCTGATCGTCCCATTTGGTATAGCCGCGAATTAGCGCGCCCTGGTCGCGCGCCGTGTGGATCCAGTCGATCCAGGGCCTGCGTTTCACTGCATCGACCGGCCCGGTCGCACCAAGAACGACCATCGGCATCCGGTCGCACCAGGCGTTGAAGATCGCCATGGTGGCGTGCATCAGCCCGACGTTTGAATGTACTGCGGCTGCCATCGCCTTGCCGGTGACTTTGGCGTAGCCGTGCGCAATTGCGACCGCGCTTTCTTCATGCAGGCAAAGCAGCATTTGCGGCCGCTCGTTGCCGAGATAGTTCACAATGCTGTCGTGCAGGCCGCGGTAGCTCGCGCCCGGATTGAGCGCAATGTAGGGGATATCAAGTGCGCGCAAAGCGTCGGCCGCGACGTCGCTACCGAACTGGGCTGCGTTAACTCCAGCCGGGACCGGGCGATCGATCGCCGCTATGGCGGGGTCGTGAGCAGACTTTGCCTTGTTCTTGGCGCCATCGCGAAGGGAACTGGTCACGGTCAGGGTCCTGCTGCTCATCCACCCCTCGGGTGGGCCGGCGGCATCCAACCGGATTACGCGCCCTGACGCAATCGGGCGAGCACTTTCAGTCCGGCATACCCGTCGGCCGGGTCCATTCCGACCTTTTTCTGAAAGGCAAGAACGGCCCGAATGGTGTCGCTGCCGACACGCCCATCAATGCCGTCGGTCTTGAAGCCCTGTTCATTGAGCCGACGTTGGATTTCCTTGACCTCTTCCAGAGTGGGCGCGCGTTCGCCACCGGGAAACTGTTGGCGGAATGGCGGGTCGCCACGGATCAGGTCGCCGAGATGGCAGAGCGCAAGCGTGTAGCTCGTGGACGGGTTGTAGGAGTGAACCGCCCGGAAGTTTTGACCGATCAGAAAGCCTGGTCCGCCCGCCACCGGGAGCCAGAGCTTTGCCTGGTCGTTCGGTCGCGCGAATGCCACACCGTCCGCGCGTCGCACCCCGAGCTCTGCCCACTTGGCGTAAGAGCGCATGGTCCGATTGTTCGCCAGCCGCGCCTGATTGGCGGCGAGCGCAACCTCGCATCCCCAGGTCTCGCCACGTTGGTAGTTGCCCCGCTCCACGAGAAAGCGCGCAGTTCCGGCAAAGGAGTCGTCCGGCTTGCCAAAGGGTGAAGTGCGGCCATCGTGGTCGTAATCGACGCCCATATTCAACCAGACTTCCGGCATCCACTGGGTGTGCCCCATGGCACCGGCCCAGGAGCCGATCATGTCCGACGGCTGCGCCCAGCTGCGATCAACGATAGTCAGCGCATTGAGCAACTCGGCTTCCCAATAACGGCGTCGGCGTGGTTCACCCCAGGCGAGGGCGGCAAGCGCGGGGATAATGGGCCGCATGTATTTCCGGTTGACGATCAAATCACCGAAAGATGATTCCATTCCCCAGAGGCCGAGCATGACGTAGCGGTCGACGCCGTAGTCCTTTTCGATACGTCCAAGCAGGTCGGCGTATTCCTTCGCGCGCGCCTTGCCGGTGATCACCCGCCATTCGGAACAACGCCGGTTGATGTACTGCCACATCAATTCGGTAAATTCGGGCTGCGAGCGAACTTCTGCAAGCACGCTGGTGTCGGGCGCCACGGGCCCCATCACGCGATCATAGGTCTGTTCGGAAATACCGCGGCTAATGGCGCGAGATCGAAACTCGGCGACCCAGCGCGCGAAAGCTGGCGACTGTACAGCAGTCGCAAGTCCGCTCCATACAACACACGTGCCGGCCGCGATCCCGCTAGTGATAACTGAGCGGCGTGTCAGGCGCCGGCCGGGCAGCGCCGTGCTGCGCATTCTTGGCATGGCGACATTCTAATCGCGAAAGAGGCGCGCACAATGCGCGTCGCTTGGCCTCTCGCCGAGCTGGGGCTTCCGCATGTGCCGTTTTCCTGTGCGGTTTTTCCTTGACCTTTTGCGGCGCGAGGACTTCAGCCGGTTTTTCCTTCGGCACCGCGGGTGCCAGAGCGACCGCAGGTGTTTCAGGATGCTCGACGATGGGCGGAACCCCATTCACTGTCGGTACCGGGTCACCCTCCTTGATCTCGGTGCCGCGCGCGCCGATCAAACGTTCGTACGCGGCGACAAGCGTCATGTACGGATTGACGAACACCCAGCCGACTTTGGTGGGCACCTGCATGTCAAAATGCAGATGATAGGTCGTGCCCCGCTCTTTTTTGTTATAATTGCCGACCTTTCCGATCTCATCGCCCGCGTGCACCAGTTTGCCGCTCAGAATGCCATCGGCATCGAGTTGGGTCGGATTCATATGCATATAACGCAAGCGCATGTGTGCGTCGGGCGCGTTGATGAACAAATAAACGGCTTCCTGCTTGGCCGCGCGCAGGATAACGCCGTCATGCGCGGCCACGATGTCGTGTTGATATGGCAGACAGCGGTCGGCTCCATCGTTGAAAAGCGTGCACGAACTCGGCCGGATGTCTTGCCCCTGATGGCCCTCGCCGCCAGGACACTGACCAACGAAATAGTTGCGGTGTTCGCAGAAATTATCACGCCATGGGTAGGAGTAGTTCGTTGGCGCGCTTTCGTTGAAAACCAGCGGCGTTCCATTCACTTTACAAGAATAGGATTGATTCTTCTTGCGTGGATTGCGGACGGTACGGCCGGTGAAGTCGCAGTCGCCCCAATTGTTGAATGATTGCGAATTAGCGAAGGCAGGCGCTTGCTTGATGGGGAACCGCAGGCGTGCATAGACCGTGTAGTCCGGTCTTCCGCCAAGATCTTTTTTCAAGCCGGTGCTCGGAATGATAAAGCCGGGACTGAAATAAGAGAAATCCTTTGACGCTTCCTTCGGTCGGTTTAGCGGCAAAGGGTATGCTGTTTGCCCCGCTGAAGCGGTCGCGCCGCCCGCGAGGGTGAGCGCGCGGAGAAAGCGCTCCATCACGCGATCTGCCTGTTTGCATGTCAGGGTCTTCGCGCGTGGTCGGGTATCGAGACAGTATATGGCGGCAACGTACGTCACGCCGTATCGCTCAAAGGCGTATCGAATGTATGACTCGTGCAGATAGCGGCGGATGCCGGGGAAGTCATCCTGAAGCGCCTTCACCAGTTCGCCCTCGGGCAGTGCGGGCCCATCGAGCTGGTACGTCAAGCTGAAACCGGAAAACAGGACGTAAACCGGATCGGCATAGCGGATATCTGACAGCTCGCGCACGTCAGCAAGCTTGAGTGCAAAAGCTGAGTCATACCCAGCGGGTCCGGGCACAAAAAATCTCGTCGCGCGAAAACTGGAACGAATGAAGCGCTCTAAGGTTTCCGTTGTCTTCTCTGCGGGCTGATCGGGATTGGCGGCACGTTCCTTGGCGAAGCCTTCGACATCGAACGGCAGTAGGACAGGCACACTGCTGCGAGCAATACCGGGGAAGGCGGGCTCAGACATTTTATTTAGCCGGCCAAAGACCTTGCCCGCTGTGTCCGAGCGGTCAGTGAGACTTGCGGCGGCCGCATTCCAATCGGCCTGGACGACCGAGATGTGCGGCTCTTTCATCTCCTCCGCAGGCGCGGCACTGGCGATCAGCCAAGCGAGGCCAATAAGAACGGTACGTTTCAATCCAATTTCCCTCGTTCTGCCACATCGGCGAAGACTCGATAGCGCAGGGAGTTAAAGGCATCAATCCAAAGCATACAAGGGTCGTATCCTCGTGTAGGGTGCGCCGCGGCGCCGCGCTGGTGCCGAAAATCGCCGGAGTACGCGAGAAATGACGGTGCATGACGCCAATCCGATGGCTGCCTCAAACGCCGAGCGTGAACCTGAGCTTATGGAAAGCGGAGGCACGGCGCGCCTGCACCTCACGCTTGCCACAACCGACTATGACCATGTGCGAGACCTCGTAAACGGGGTAGTGCGGCCGGAAGGCGTTGTCCTGACTGCCTTCGTGCTCCCGGTCGAGGAGATTTTTTACAGGTTCATCAAAAACCGCGAATGGGACGTCTCGGAGATGTCCTTCGGCAAGTTCATCGGTTTCGCCTCGCAGGGCAATTCGCCGTTTGTCGGGATTCCAGTTTTTCCCTCGCGCGTGTTTCGGCATTCTGCGTTCTATGTAAGACGTGACCGTGGCATCGCGACGCCAAAGGATCTGGAGGGCAAGCGCGTCGGCATTCCGGAATGGGCGCAGACCGCAGGCATCTATGCACGCGGATTTTTGTCGGAAACAGCCGGCGTTGATTTACGCAAGATCCGTTGGGTCCAGGCCGGCATGAACGAAGCCGGGCGGGAAGAAAAAGTTGAGTTCAAACTGCCCGCAGGAATCCAATATGAACAGCGGCGCGACACCAGCGTGAGCGCGATGCTGCTGTCAGGCGAAATCGATGCGGCGATTTCAGCGCGTGTGCCTGACGCATTCAGCCAAAGCGACGGCAAAATCGCGCGGCTTTATCCAAACTATCGCGCGGAAGAGGAGCGGTACCACGCGGCGACCGGTATTTTTCCGATTATGCACGTGATCGCTTTGCGGCGGAAAGTTTTCGAGCGTTATCCATGGGTGGCAATGAATTTGTTCAAGGCCTTCGATGAGGTCAAGCACCGCAGTCTGGATCGTATGCAGGACCTGACCGCGTCTCGTATTCCGGTGCCGTGGGCAGCAGCGATCGCGGGCGAGTGGAGCCGAAACTTCGGCGCCGATCCGTTTCCCTATGGCCTCGAAGGCAATAGCAAGACGCTCGATGCATTCTGCCGGTTTGCTCACTCGCAGGGAATCACAGCGACGCGGTTGTCACCGGACGATCTGTTTCCCAAGGAAGTGCGAAGCAGCGTGCGTGTTTAGTCCTTGGCCCGTTCCACATACGAACCGTCGGCGGTGCTCACAACGACGCGGGTGCCGACTATGATGTGGGTTGGCACCATCGTTCGCACGCCATTCGAAAGGGTCGCCGGCTTGAACGAGCCTGACGCGGTCTGGCCCTTGACCACGGGCTCCGTGTCGGTGATTTCCAGCGTCACCTTTTGCGGAATCTCAATCGAGACCGGGGTACTTTCGTGGATGGCCAGGTTCACAATCATGCCTTCCTGAAGGTACTTCGCGTAGTCACCAACAATGTCGGCCGGCACCTGCACCTGGTCGTAGGTTTCCTGATTCATAAAATGGAAGCCAGCGTCGTCCTGATAAAGGTATGAGAACTCATGATCCTCGACATGGGCGCGCTCGACCTGATCGGTGGTCTTGTAGCGCTGTGAGGTCTTCACTCCGTCGGAAATCCGGCGCATATCGACCTGGGTGGTCGGCGTCCCCTTGCCCGGATGAAAATTTTCCGCAGTGAGAACAACGTAGAGCCTGCCGTCGATGTCGACGATATTGCCCTTTCGGAGCGATGAAGCGATGACTTTCACGATAACGGTCCTTGATTTACGGGCGGGACGCCGCGGTTTCGGGCCGCACCATAGCGATCTTCTCGCCCGATGCCAGCCTTTCTCGCCTGTCTCTTCGAGGTAATTGTGCCGACAAATCCGCCTTTCTGGAGCGCAGGCAGCCATGCCGCCCGACGGCCCTACCTGTTGGCGCGCGGCCGAATTACGGGTGCCTTGCGAGCCTGGTTTGCGAAACACGATTTTTTGGAAGTCGAGACCGCGGCCCTCCAAGTGTCACCGGGCAATGAAACGCATCTGCACGCTTTCGCCACCGACCTGATTGGCCCGGGCGGGGAACGTCGTGGCCTTTATCTGCGCACGTCACCGGAATTCACCTGCAAGAAACTATTGGCGGCAGGAGAGAGACGCATCGTCGACTTCGCACGGGTCTTCCGCAATCGGGAACGCGGCGCCCTTCATCATCCCGAATTCACCATGCTGGAATGGTATCGCGCGAACGAACCCTACGAGACCCTCATGAACGACTGCGCAGCCCTCTTGGCCGAAACCGCACGTGCTGCCGGCGCCAAGGAATTCAAGTTTCGCGACAAAACCGTCGATCCTTTCGCGGCGCCGTCACGCTTGACGGTCGCCGAAGCGTTTGCACGCCATGCCAGCGTCGATCTGCTCGCTACAGTCAGCAAGGGCAGCGGCGATCGTGCCGCGCTCGCCGCCCAAGCGGGCAACGCTGGCGTCACCGTCGCCGATGACGACACGTGGGGCGACATCTTCAGCCGTATACTTGCCGAGCGCGTGGACCCCCATCTCGGCATCGATCGTGCTACGATACTTTACGAATATCCGCTGCCATTTGCTGCGCTGGCGCGCGCGAAACCTGGCAACGACAAAGTTGCCGAACGCTTCGAGCTCTATGTCTGTGGCGTTGAACTCGCTAACGCTTTTGGTGAGCTATCAGACGTTGGCGAGCAGCGTGCGCGGTTCGAGGCAGCCATGGCCGAAAAGGAACGCATCCATGGGGAACGGTATCCGTTGGATGAGGATCTTCTCAGCGCTTTGGGTCAGATGCCGCAGGCGTCCGGCATTGCGCTTGGATTCGATCGCCTTGTCATGCTTGCGACCGGGGCGAAGCACATTGAGCAGGTGATCTGGACACCAGTCATCGAGCCGTAAGCGAAGGGACAGAGAATGACGACACTACGGACACCCGCACAGCTGTACGAACACGGTTTGGCTGCACAAGAAGAACTATCCTCGCTTGAGGCGGTTGCTGCCCGCTATGCCGTAGCGTTGCCTTTGCCGTTGGCAAGGTTGATTGAAGATCCACGCGATCCGATTGCGCGGCAATTCGTTCCGGCTGTCGAAGAGCTGAACCGGGACGAGTCGGAGATCGCTGATCCGATCGGCGATGACAGGTACAGCCCAACGGAGGGAATCGTCCATCGTTATCCCGATCGGGTTCTGCTCAAGCTCACTCACATTTGCGCAGTTTACTGCCGATTCTGCTTTCGCCGCGAAATGATCGGTCCGGACAAGCCGAATGCTTTGCCGCCCAAAGCACTTGAGCGCGCGCTTCACTATATCCGGACACATCCGGAAATATGGGAGGTGATCCTGACCGGGGGCGATCCGCTGATCCTGTCCCCGAGGCGCCTGCGGTCGGTCACGAAGAGCATCGCCGATATCGGCCACGTCAAAATCACACGAATTCATACGCGCATGCCGGTCGCCGATCCGGCGCGGATCACCGCCGAGCTGGTGCGCGCAATCAGGGTCAAAGGAAAGACGACCTACGTCGCTATTCACGTGAACCATCCGCGGGAATTGACGGAAGCGGTGCGCGCTGCCTGCGCGCGTTTGGCGGACGCCGGCATTCCATTGCTTTCTCAAACGGTGCTGCTGGCGGGTGTCAACGATACCCCTGAAGTTATGGGCGAGCTGATGCGGGCGCTGGTCGAATGCCGTATCAAGCCCTACTACCTGCATCACGCCGATCTCGCGCCGGGCACCGCTCACCTGCGCACTGACATCGCCGTCGGACAGAAGTTGATGCGCAATCTGCGCGGCCGCTGGTCTGGCTTATGCCAGCCGACTTATGTGCTCGACATTCCTGGCGGTCATGGAAAATCGCCCATCGGTCCAAGTTATATCGATGCGAAGGCGGCACCCGATTTCGTCGTTGAGGATTTCTGTGGCCGCCAGCATTTTTACTCGCCGCGTCGCTGCGCGTCGAAAACAAATGCCTCAGAAGGCGACCACTCCAGGCGCTAGTGGCGAATCGACCAGAGGTCGAGGAAAGCGGCAGCAACCGCAAGGCTCGCGAAGCCTATGAACACGACTGCGATGACGGCGTGCCAGACGAAGGACACATCGCGCCTAAGTGCCGCTACGACGTTCTGCCTGTTAATCAAAGCCTGACGCTCCCTGAAGAGCTGCCCCACAGGACAGCGCACTCTATCTCTAAGGAATCATCCGGCGCATAATTTGTATGTTAAAAAACACGTGAGAAGTGCGGCATCTTCGCATGGCTGCCATGAGCCGGAGACCCTTTTGGAGAAGTATCCGGTTGGGGATACAAGTGAATGCTCTACAGAAATTCGAAATTCACTCGCCTTTTCAATCGCGGGGCCAAATTGTCGCGGG
>Ga0187779_10000304_pt1 | contig 34214 bp, 37 predicted proteins | sample 1015_Q2_SP10_10__FD_132435 | JGI IMG/M metagenome (GOLD analysis project Ga0187779, IMG submission 132435) | Tropical peat soil microbial communities from peatlands in Department of Meta, Colombia - 1015_Q2_SP10_10_MG | ecosystem: Environmental > Terrestrial > Soil > Wetlands > Peat | place... | reverse complement strand
AAGCCGGCCCGCTCGTCGAATGGCTGGCAGAGCGTTACAGCCTTCCGTTCGGCGTGGTCGACGACTTCAACTACCCCGGACACTCGGCCATGCGAATGCATGGTTTGCCGAGCCGTACCGGCCGTGAGCTGATCGATCGGCTGCGCGCTGCAGCTGAGGCAAAAGATATCGTCATACTTGCGCAAAGCGTTGCGGATCAGCTCATCGTGGGTCCGAAAGGCGAAATCGTCGGTGTCGAAGTTGTCCGCCGCGACGCAGGTCGCGAACGGATTGGCTGCGATGCATTGATCCTTGCCTGCAATGGCTACGGCGGAAATCCCGACCTTATCCGCCGCTTCGTCCCTGAGATGGCGAGCGCGCTCTACTTCGGCCATCCGGGCAATCGCGGCGACGCTGTCATCTGGGGAGAATCGCTGGGCGCGATGCTCTCGCATCTCGGCGCCTATCAGGGCCACGGCTCCGTGGCGACACCACACAATATCCTGATCAGCTGGGCGGTCATTATGCAGGGCGGCATTCAGATCAATTGCGAAGGCCGCCGCTTCAACGACGAGACTCACGGCTATTCAGAACAGGCCGCTGAAGTGTTGCGACAGCCGGACGGTTTCGTCTGGGACGTGTTCGATGCGCGAATTGCCGCGGTGGCGAAGCAGTTTGAGGACTTCCGTGAAGCCGAACGCGCCGGCGCAATTCTGATAGCCGGTACGGTCTCTGCACTCGCGGCGGCCATGCGAGTGCCCATCGAAACATTCAGCGCCGAATGGAAAGAAGTTGAAATTCTAAAATCGGCAGGCGGATGCGATCGCTTTGGCCGTCAGTTCGTGAAAGAACAGTCATGCAAACCGCCCTACTACGCGGTGAAGGTAACCGGTGCGCTGTTTCATACGCAGGGCGGGCTGGCGATCGACTCAAGTGGGCGCGTCAAGCGCAAGGACGGTACGACATTTGCCAATCTGTTCGCGGCCGGAGGTGCGGCGGCGGGGGTGTCGGGTTCAGTCGCAGCGGGCTATCTGTCCGGCAATGGCTTGCTGACCGCAACGGTTCTCGGCCGTTTGACAGGCAAAGCCGCAGCGGAGCAGATATTGTCCTGATTCCCGAAGGCGCCGGTAGCTCAGCTGGATAGAGCACCAGACTTCGAATCTGGGGGTCAGGGGTTCGAATCCCTTCCGGCGCGCCACTCAATAACTCAAGCTGGACGATGGGCCGGACCCGCCATCCGCTTTTTTCGGCCTGCGCTTGATACCGGACGCACACTATTCGGAATTTCGATATCGACCTCCAGAACCGATACTTTTTCCCCGCGGTCCATCTGGACGGTCACCCGCTCGGGATCAATATCAACGTGGCGGCCCACAGTCGCCAGGATTTCATCGCGCAGGATGAAAAGAAGGTCGGAAGCGCCGCGGTTGGTGCTCGAGCGTTCATAGGAAAGCAAAACCTGCAGGCGGTCGCGTGCCACGGGCGCCGAGCCGCCACGCCTGAAAAGACCAAACAAGTTCATGCAGCTCTCCGACCAAAGAGCTTGCCGAGCAGACTTTGCTTGTCAGTGGGGATAGTCATTTCGATATCTTCGCCCATGAGGCGCCGGGCGGCGTCGAAATAGGCGCGCGCGGGCCCGCTGTCGGGATTGTTGAACGTTACCGGCGAACCGAGATTCGATGCGCGCAGCACTTCCTCGCTTTCCGGCACGATTCCCAGCAGTGACGTCGAGAGAATTTCCAGCACATCGTCGACATTCAGCATTTCGCCGCGCGCCGCGCGCGCCTGGTCAAAGCGGGTCAGCAGCAGGTGCTTCTTCACACGCTCGCCCCGTTCGGCCCGCATCGTTTTCGCATCGAGAATGCCGATAATACGATCGGAATCACGTACCGACGACACTTCTGGATTAGTGACGATGATGGCTTCGTCTGCAAAGCGCATCGCCAGCGTCGCGCCGCGTTCGATGCCCGCAGGGCTATCGCAGATGATCCAATCGAACATCTTTCGCAACGCCGTGATCACATTCAAAACGCCTTCTTCGGTAAGCGCATCCTTGTCGCGGGTCTGCGAAGCGGGAAGCAAGGCGAGCTTGTCGAGACGCTTGTCGCGGATCAACGCCTGCGAAAGCTTGGCCACCCCCTGGGTCACGTTGATAAAATCAAAGACGACACGCCGTTCCGCCCCCATGACCAGATCGAGATTTCGCAATCCCACGTCAAAATCGATTACGACGACATGCTGACCGAGTTGCGCCAGCGCCGCTCCCAAGGCTGCGGTCGAAGTGGTTTTCCCGACGCCGCCTTTACCGGAAGTTATGACTACGACCTTGGCCATCGTGTGCATCTCCTGGAGTTCGGATTTCTAGCGTAGCGCACTAATCTTTAGCTCGTTGCCTTCCAGCCACGCCTGGACTGGCCGGTCACGCAGACCTGCATGCATGGATTCCGCGGTCAGGTAGTAGCCATCGATCGCCAGAAGTTCGGCTTCAATCCTGTTGCAGAAAATGCGCGCTTGCGTGTTGCCGCTGGAACCCGCCATGGCGCGCCCACGCAGCGTTCCGTAAACGTGTATGGAGCCGCCCGCGACCACTTCCGCACCGGAGCCGACCGATCCGAGCACGGTAACGTCGCCATCGGGAAAGAAAACCGATTGCCCCGAACGTACCGGTTCATCCAGCAAGAGCGCGGCAGGTTTGCGATTGGGTTCGGGCACTGGCGCCTTCGGCGCGGCGAGGTCGACGCTCACGCCTTTGCTGGGACGCACTAACGGCGGCAGGCCACCGCTGATTGCCTTCGGATCCGTATTTTCGAGCCCCATCACACGAATGCCGCGGTGATCCAATTCCGCCACCAGATGACCAATCGCGGACGGACTGAGTTTCACGCTCGACAGATCGAGCACAACCGGCGCTCCGACGAGGAAACGGCCTGCGCCTTTAAGCTTTTGTTCGATCCCTGCCACCCACTCGACGATTGGCGGTTCGGGCATCAGTACGACAGCCATATACGATCGACAAAAAAACCGCGCTGGCTGTTCTGGTTGGGCAGGGGACGTCATGGTGTCTTCCAATGCGCGACGCTGTTTGTTCCAGCGGCCGGGATTCGAGCTCGCAGAGAATTGTTAAAGTGAGTCGCGGCTGCGTCAGAAGTGCGATGCTACCGCGGAATTGTTCTATTCATCCCGCGGGCCCGCGACACGCCGGCCGAATCAAAAATATTCGTCGCGGTGCAGTGTTACTGCACGCTGACGCTCCGACTCATCAATAACTGAGGACAGCATCGGGGGGTGCTAAAGCAGAAACCTGAACGGAGATTCTTATGGACTCTTCGAAAACCGGGTCACCCACCGAGAAAGCACCTGAGCCCGAAACTGCGGAAGAAATATGCGAGTTGCTGCAGCTGACAATGCTGAAGTACTTCCCGCAGGACGACGGCAATTGCAGCCGCCCAAGAACGTCGGTTCCGCTGGTTGCCCAACAACCGGACGATCCGGCGTAGTAGCGAGACGCGGTTCTCGCACGACCGGCCGCATCATTTAATGACTTAAAGCCCATTTTGTATCATATGTGCCGCGTCGGGCTTGACCGCAGTCGCCCGGCTACGTCAAGGCATTTCGCCCAAGCACTGCACCTAGCCCGTTCGTCGGGCCGAGGGCTTTTGGCGAAATGTACCATCACCACAAGTCTTCATCCTGGCGGCCGGCAATGGAGCGATCCGTGTCGGGTCCAATGCAGTCACCCGGCCACTGCAAGGCATTTCGCCCAAGCTCTGCGCATGCGCCTTCTCAGCGCGTAGTCGTTTATCAGCTTCGCGTGGAGGGCAGTTCGGAGAAAGCAAATATCGATCTTGTTCAAAAATCCGCCGAGCATCTTCACAAAGTACGAAGACGTTAAGCTTCCGCGAACCAGGACCTTCACGGCCAAAACAAAGGTTGGCCGACAAAAATGCGATGCGTCATCTGTACTAAGGGACGATCACATCGTCTTGTTGGCAATCGATGGCTTGCTGGCACTGCACGTGGCCTTCAAAAGGTGGCGGCAACGGCGCAAGACCTTCCGGGCGCTTGCCGAGCTCGATGACCGCCAGCTCCGCGATATCGGCCTCACCCGCGAGCAAACGCATTACCGTGCGCTTGCGGACCTTTGATCATAGTCAGTCAAGCATCAACAGCCAGGTGTAGGGAGGACGAAATGAAATGGATCACGCGAGAACACGTAAAGGTCGACCGCGTCGCCTGTCCGTGGCTCATCAAGAAATTTGTCGACAAGGATGCTGAGTTCCTTTTTGTCCCCACCGACAAAGTCATGGACGAAGCAAAGCGCTTGGATGCAACCCCATATGACGTCAAAAATGTCGAGTTGGGCCATCACGGCAAGGAATGCTCGTTCGAGGCGATCCTGAAGAAGTACAAGCTAACGGAGGATCCTGCGCTTGTGCTTCTCGGAAAGATCGTGAATGCCGCGGACACCGACAACACACTTTACCGGCAGCCAGAAGGCCCCGGACTTGAGGCCATTGCTGAGGGTTTTCGGCACCTGGGCTACAAAAACGATCACGAGGTCAACGCGGCAGAGTGGATCGTTTATGATGCGCTCTATGCCTATTGCAAGGCCATGATCCAGGCGGAAAAACCGAACGGCGACTTCAAGTAGGCGAGATGAATGTCGATTGATCCGTCGCAAGCGATGCGAACGAATATTCTGTTGCTCTATATCGCCCGTGGTCTGCGCGGACTTGGCGACGGCTTTGCCATCATTATTTTACCCGCCTATTTGTCGGCGATCGGCTTTGATACAGCGGAAATTGGAATCATCCTCAGCGCATCGCTGCTCGGGACGGCCTTGCTGACCCTGGGTGTTGGTTTCGTCGCACCGAGGCACGATTTGCGCAATCTTCTGCTGGCAGGCGCCGTCTTGATGGCCGGTACCGGTCTTGCATTTCCGAGTGTCGACTTATTCGCGGTTGTCGCAATTATCGCGTTTGTTGGGACCATCAACCCCTCGACGGGCGACCTGGGAGTTCTCGTGCCGCTGGAACACGCCATGTTGGCGCAGGGCGTACCAGATCGAGAGCGGACACGTACATTCGCGCGATACAGTTTGATCGGAGCGCTTTCTATGGCGACCGGATCATTGGCTGCGGCGCTGCCTGATTTCATGATTTCTCTCATCGACCAAGTAAGCGCCTTCAAAATCATGTTTTACATCTATGCTCTGCTCGGGCTCGTATGTGCCGCTCTTTATTACCGCTTGCCGCACGTACGCATGGACGAGGCGCGTCCCAGCGCGCCGCTCGGGCCGTCACGTGGGGTTGTCTACAAGCTGGCCGCGCTATTTAGCCTCGACGCCTTCGCGGGCGGCTTTGTCGTCCAATCATTGCTGGCGCTGTGGCTGTTCAAGCGTTTTGACATGTCGCTCTCCGAGGCAAGCGTATTCTTTTTCTGGACCAGCACGCTAAGCGCGTTTTCCTACCCGGTCGCGGCATGGCTCGCAAAACGGATCGGTCTCATCAATACGATGGTGTTTACACATATTCCGTCGAGCATATTTCTGATCGCTGCGGCATTTTCACCGAATCTGATTCTCACATTGGCTCTGCTGCTGGTGAGAGCCGCGCTGTCGCAAATGGATGTCCCCACGCGAACATCTTACGTCATGGCAGTCGTCACGCCCGCCGAACGTACCGCCGCGGCCAGCGTGACCGCTGTGCCGCGCAGTCTTGCATCATCCATAAGTCCTGCTTTGGCAGGCCCGCTGTTGGCCATGCCTTTTTCAGGCCTGCCGCTGGTCGTGTGCGGTGTACTGAAAATCGTCTACGACCTTGTCCTGTTGTTTTCTTTCCAGCACATGAAGCCGCCCGAGGAGCAGGCATCTGGGAGCTTGACCGCCGGCAGGCGATGAGTTTCGATTCGAAGATGCTGCGGTCAATTGCTCTGTTGTTCATATTGTCATTTCCGGCCACCACCGCGCAGGCGCAGGATCCAGCCGCCCATGGTCAGGCGCTGGTCGCTGAGTTCTGTGGCGGCTGCCATGCAGTCGGAGTCAAAGGAAAGAGCAAGCACCCTGACGCGCCGCCGTTCCGCACGCTCGGGCGCACCGTCGATCTTGATGAATTTCCCCGCGTGCTGGAGCGCGGCATCTCCGGCGGTCATCCCGATATGCCGGAGTTCAAGTTCAGCCACGACGACGCGCTTGCTGTGCGCGCCTATCTGCGACTGATCCAGCAATAGCAATCCCTCTCGCTCATTCCCGCGGAAGCGGGAATCCAGCCGCATAATCGGACCGCTGCAAAGTATCTCTGGATCCCCGCGTTCGCGGGGATGAGCGGAAGTGAACTAGCGGTCGATGGTGATTTCTTTGCCCCGCGCGCGTGACACGCAAATCATGATGGTGTCTTTTTTCTCGTGCTCGGCCAGGACCAGGTCGCGGTGATCAGCTTCGCCCGCCAGCAGTTTGGTGCGGCAGGTACCGCACGTTCCGGTCTCGCATGAGCTCGGCACATCGAGTCCGTGGTTACGCAGGACTTCGAGGATGGTCTGGCTGGTGGAGACATCGAGCATCTCGCCGGAACGCGCGAGCTTCACCTTGAAGGGCCTATCGTCGGCCTTGTGCGTCTCGGCTTCGCTGAACGCCTCAAAATGTACGGCGGTGGGTGACCAATGGTCGGTCATGGCCCGCACCGCTTCCATCAAGGGACGCGGTCCGCAGCAATAAAGATGCTCGCGGTTTTTCCGTTCGGCGAGGATGGGACGCAGGTCGAGCGAGCGTGAAGCATCGCCCTGGTCGTAGTGGATGACGACCTTGTCCTTGAACTCGGGCAAGCTCAGCTCCTCACGAAACGCGGTCGTTTCGGGCGAACGTGAGCAATAGAACAACCGGAAGCGTTTGCCCTCGGCGATCACCTGGCGGATCATTGCCATCATCGGCGTGACGCCGATTCCGCCGGCGATGAACAGAAAATCTTGCGCGCGCGGCGGAAGTCCGAAGTCGTTTACCGGCGCGGTCACAGTCAGCTTGTCGCCGGCCTTGACGTCATCGATCAGGCTGCACGATCCGCCGCGCCCGTCGCTCTCGCGTTTGACCGCAATCTGGTAGCGGTCCCGCTCGGCCGGGTCGCTGCACAGCGAATATTTGCGCAACAGGCCATTGGGTACCCGCACGCCAATATGCGCGCCGGCGGAAAATCCCGGCAATTGCTTTCCATCAGGATCACGAAATTCGATGAGATTGATACCGTCGGCGATCCGATCGTTACGTGTCACGCGCAGCGGCATCGTTGGCGGTGGGGTAGCGGCAGTCATTCTGTCTCCGGAACGCACTGGAGACACACCACATGGAGGCTTTGCGGCTTCAAGGCAAGGGGACTTGAGAGGGCCTAGCGCGCGCCGGCGCTTACGCGTTCGACCGGCCGGGGGCCGGCGGCGGTTGGCGGTGCAACTTCCCTGGTCAATGCGCCATAGGCATCGGCGAGACCGGCACCGAACATAACGTCCGGTCCCTTTGGACCAAGATCCTTGGCGGTCACCTGCAATATATTGCGCACCTGTTCGGGCGTCAGATCGGGCTTGCGCTGGAGCATTAATGCGACGATGCCGCTCACTTCAGCCGCCGAATAGGACGTGCCGGAGGACACGTCGTAACCGCTTTCAGGCGCGGCCACCAGGATCTGGGCACCGGGCGCGGCAATGGCGATGTGGCGGCCACGGTTGGATTGCTCGAACAGCTTGTCTTCGGCATCGGTCGCGCTGACCGCAATCACATTCGGATCGGCGGCCGGGTATAGCGGTGGTGAGTTTGCGCCCGCGTTGCCGCACGCGGCAACCAGCACGATACCTTTTTTGCGCGCGGCCTCGAGTAGGCGGTGGATGGCCGGATCGGCCGGGCCGGCAAAGCTCATGTTGATGATGCGCGCGCCGTGTGCCGCGGCCCAATCGATGCCTTTGAGGATATTGAAAGTCGTACCTTCCGCGCCGGCGTCCTTTGGATCGAATGCGTGCACGGCGAGCAACTTTGCGCCAGGCGCCGCGCCCATGAGTTTGCCGTGCGCGGCGACCAGCCCGGCGACGGCGGTGCCGTGCTTGTGCGCAGGCGCCGGTACTTTGCCGGTGTCGAGAACGCCTGCGATCGACCCGGCCAATTCGGGATGCGTGATGTCGACTCCGGAGTCGATTACGGCGACCAGAATGTTGTCGCCTTTGGCAAGGGTATGGGCCTGCGGCAGGTGCAGCTTGGCGAGCTCATATTGTGCGGGATCGCCTTCGCTTCTTGCCTCACTCTGCTGTAGCGTGAAGAGGTAGTTCGGTTGCGCCGATGCCACGAGCCGGTCGCCTTCCAGCGCGCGCACGACGGTCGGGACCGAGCGGCGGTCAGGGATACGCCAGCGGTACAACGTGCTGTTAGTGAGCTGGAATGGCTCGCTTTCGATCCGGATCAAGTTGAACCGGCGTTGCAACGCGTCCACCTGCTGCGCACTGACCGAATTTGATAGCTCGATCACGACTTCATCGGGAACGAGCCGGCGTTTATTTGCTGGCGGTGCGCCGCTCGATCCACGGCGATTGGCCTGCCGGCGCGAAGTTGGCGCGCTGTCATCAATGAAAGGGCCGCTGGATTGCGGCACCGCCATAATAATGCCGGGCACGACCGACCCCCAGCCGGGACCGCGGCCGCCACCATGATAGCCGCCGCCGGAAGGCCCGGACGGACGCATGCCACTGGTTTCGGACCCACGGTCCATCATTTTTTGAGCAAGGGCGCTATCAGCGGACGCAAATGCGAGTGCCGCGATCAGGCAAAGAAGGAGTGTTCGATGCGCACGCATTCAGAATCACTCGGTTGTGGCGATGAAGCCGACTACCTTGTCGTCCTGCAGCTTCTTCACGATGCGGGCAAGCTCGCCCTTCGGAATTCCGGTCACTGCGACGCGGACCTTGTAAAGTCCGCCCGACATCGGACCGGCTGCAATTGACAGCTTGTTGGCTTCAAGGAATTTCGTGACGTCGTCGGACGACGCCTGCGGGGCGAACCGGATCAGCGCGAAAGCGCCAACGCCGGGATCGGTGGTTGGCGCCGACGCGGTCTGATAGCCGGTGGTTTTCGTTTCCTGCAGCAGGACGCCGGCAATCAGCCCGGCTTGCAACAAAATCGCGAATACCGCGGCGCTTGCCGACCAGGCGAGCGTGCGGGGAGACAGGCGCGCGAAGAATTCGGCGATACGGTCGCCGAGAGCGAGCGAAACGGCTGGCCGCCGCGCCGGCTCGGCGTCAATCGCGGCGAACAGCTTTTCCGCTGCACGCGCGGATGGCGCGCCAAGAGTCTCATTGAGGTGAATGGTTTCGGCGAATTCGTCGCGTACCAGTGCGTAACGGCGGGCAAGCTCGGGATCCTGCGCGAGCGCATTCTCGACGCGCTGCGCGTCGCGGCGGCTCAGCGTTCCAGCCGCGTGCCACGGCAAGAGCTGTTCAATGTCCTGGCGCTCAGACGCTTCTTGTTTTTTATTCATGGCCAACCTCGATCTATTCCTTGCTCTTTCAGCAACTCAGAGAGTTTCTTGCGTGCGTAAAACATGCGTGTCTTCACGGTCGCCTCGGGAATGCCGACAATCTCGGCCACTTCTTCCACCGACTTCTCGTGGTAGTACACGAGATCGATGATCTCCCGATGCTCAGCCGAAAGCTTGGTCAGGCATTGCCGCAAGGCCAAGCTCTTGTCTTTCTTTGCGAGCGCGGTTTCGGGTGTATCGGCGTGATCTTCGATTTGCCCGGCCGTCTCGTCATCAAGTTCCTCCTCCGGCCGGCGGCGCAACGCCGACAGCGCTTTGAACCGCGCAATGCTCAGCATCCATGTCGAGGCGGCAGACCGTCCCTCGAACTTCCCGGCTTGCCGCCAGATGTCGAGGAACATCTCGCTGATCAAGTCTTCCGCCGTCGCTTCGTTGCGCACCAGCCGGAGTACGAACCGATACACGCGAACATGGTGCCGCGCGTACAGCACCTGCATGGCAAGCCGGTCGCCACCTGCGATCCGCGATATCAGAACTTCATCTGAAGTCGTTTGCATCGCTGGACAATCGGCTCACGCATGGGTCGCTCGGAGGGGCGCCCAGGTTCAAGCCAGATCCAGGAAATTTGCTCACCTGCCCGCCCCGGGGGTGACAAGGCCAGTTTCCCCTGTTCCGGCGCAAATGGGCAAGAGAAAGCGGGGAAATACCTGCATTTACCGGCAATTGGCGTGAATAAAGGGTGACGGGTAGCACGCCGTCAAAAGCTGCGTTTGAACCTTTCCCGAGGGGGCGCGACCAATGCTCAGGATGTGGCAACCACATCCCTTGCCACCCAAGACCCCTGAGACAGGAGAACCGTCATGTTCCGCAAATTCGCTCTCGCCCTCGGCACCACCATTGCGATTGGTTCCGCTGCTTTGATCCCGACCTCTGCTTCCGCCCATATGCATGGCGGCCATGGTCATGGCCACTGGCACGGCGGCTTCGGCTGGGGCGTCGGCATCTACGCGCCGGTCGTCGTGTCCGGCCCCGACTGCTACGTCGTGAAGCGCGTTTACAATACGCCTGCCGGACCGGTCGTTCGTCGCGTCACAATCTGCGATTAAGCGAGCAGATCAATGAAAATCGATTGACCCCGGCCTCAGCGAGGCCGGGGCTTTTTTCGATATCTACAATATTTCCGGGATTTGATTTTTCGTCGTGGCCGGGCTTGTCTCGGCCATCTCGCTTGGTAAGAACCTTTCATGCTCGACGGCTTCAGGCGATCCGAGATCAAGACCAGCGGCGCGCGCATTGTCACTGTTGTGGGGGGCAAGGGAGCGCCTGTGCTGTTGATGCACGGCAACCCTTTCACGCATTTGTCGTGGCTTAAGGTGGCGCCCGCACTGGCACGCGACTTCACGGTTGTTTGCACGGATTTGCGCGGCTACGGCGATTCCGAAAAACTCCCGGGCGGCGACGACCATTCCGGCTATTCGTTTCGTGCAATGGCGCAAGACCAGGTCGAAGTCATGGCAGCGCTTGGCTTTGATACGTTCATGGCTGCCGGCCACGATCGCGGCGCGCGCGTGTTACACCGCATGTGCCTTGATCATCCGCGAAAGATCAAGCGCGCGGCGATCCTCGACATCATCCCGCAGCACTACCTGTACAGTCACATCAATAAGCAATGGGCGACGTTTTCCTGGCATTGGTTCTTCAATATCCAGCCTTTCGACATGCCCGAGCGCATGATGGGCGCCGATCCGGACTGGTTCATTGAAAAGAAGCTGGCAAAGACCAAGCAAGGACTATCGTTTTTCGACAAGGATGCTCTCGTCGAGTACAAACGCTGCTTTCGAAATCCCGCCACGATCCACGCTATCTGCGAGGACTATCGTGCCGGGGCCGGCATCGACCTCGTGATGGACGAAGAAGATATGGTCGCTGGCCGAAAGATCGATTGCCCCGTATTGCTGCTATGGGGCGCAACCGGCGGAGTTGGGCGCAATCACAATCCCGGCCCGGCCGAGATCTGGAAGGCTTACGCGCGCAATATCGTCGGGGCGCAAGCACTACCGTGCGGACATTACCTTTCGGAAGAGGCTCCGACGGAAACGACGGCCGCGCTGCAAGAATTCTTTGCCGCCGGTTGATCAGGCGGTTGCGGTAGGCGCAGCAAGAAAGTTCTTCAGCGCATACCAGAGCAAATGACGATTCTTGCTCCAACCCGAGCTATGCGCGGTCTGCGGCAGGATCACGAACTGCCGGTCGCCGTTTGGAAGCTGGCGGTAGAAGTCGAGCAGATCGTCGTTTGTCGAGTTGCCATCAAATTCCCCGCGTAGCATCAGCACAGGCGATGAGATCTTCTTCGGGTCGACGATTGGCAGATTCGCCGCCATGTCGACATAAGTGCCGCTGGGTACTTCGTCTCCGAATTTCGCCTCTTCGACGATGATCGCTTCCGCTACCGCCGGGTCATAACTTGAAGGATATCCGTCGCGGGTAAAGATCGAGCGGATCATCGCGGCATCGCGCTTTCGGCGCGGGCTCGCACGTAATTTTTCAATGCTCTTTTGCCGCCGTTCGATCTCCGCAGCGCCATTCCCCTTGTAGGTGAAGGCGCAGAGCATAAGTCGGCCGACCTGGTCGGGCTGCGCCTGTGCGTAAGCAGCGGCACGAATGCCGCCGGATGACGTGCCATAGAAATGCAATTTGCGCTGGCCGGTCTCCTGCGTCACAACGGGCACTGCTGCTTTCAGATCTTCGACGCTGCTCGCAATATCGGAGCTGTTACCGGAACTGCCGGAGCGGCCATAGCCGTCGTGATCCATCGTCCAGACGTCATAACCGTCCTTGGCCAAAACGTTCATAAGCGAGTATTCCCCCTTGCCGGGTACCGCGAGATCGTAGGAGGACCGCGATGAGTTCGATGAGCCGTGGACCAGAAATACGACTGGCAAGGCCAGCTCGCCCGGCTTCGGCGCACCAACCCGCTTACGCCACAGATTGAGTTTCACATCGCCTTTTCTGGCCCAATATTCTGCGCTCCAGATGTCAGCCTCGGCTGCCGCTTCCGCTGGGGTGACCAAACCGGACAGAAGCCCTGCACCAACGCTAAACCCGGCTGTTTTAAGAACAGTACGACGAGGCAGAACTGGATCGAATTCGCTCATGACTGATCTCCCTGCGGCCCACAATCGTTCGACCGATGGCCTTATTTCCGACATGCTAGCAGACTGCGAACTTTGGCGGCAGTCCACTCGCCCAGTGGGGTTAGTTCTGCTAGGGGTCGAACCGTGGCTTGCGGCGCGAGGCGTCCAAGACAATAGGGACGTCGTCGAACCGGAGGAATGATGGTCAGGTCTCTGCGTGCGGTGGCGCGATTTTTCCAGGATACAATCGGCTGGAATCGCATCGGCTTGCTGCTGAGTGTCACTATCATCACCATTGCGGTGGTGGTCCTCTTCCACATGCTGCGCGACATTGAGCCGGACGAGGTGATTGCGGCGCTCAAAGCGACCAATCCGCGCCATATCGCCGCTGCCGCCCTGTTCGTCGCCTGCGGCTATTTCACGCTGACATTCTACGATCTGTTCGCCCTGCGTACGATTGGACGCAAGGAAGTCCCGTATCGGATCGCGGCGCTCACCGGCTTCACCAGCTATTCAATCGGTCACAATATCGGCGCCACGGTTTTTACCGGCGGCGCCGTGCGTTACCGCATCTACTCCATGTACGGGCTCGATGCCGTGGAAGTGGCGAAGATTTGCTTCGTCGCGGGCCTGACCTTCTGGCTCGGCAATGCCACCGTGCTTGGTCTCGGCGTCACCTACCATCCGCAAGCGGCAGGGCCGATTGATCAGTTACCTCCCTGGCTCAACCGCGCCATCGGTATTTCGATGCTGGTAGTGCTCGTTTCCTACGTGAGCTGGGTATGGAGCGCGCCACGCGAGATCGGCCAAGGCGAATGGAAAGTCGCTTTGCCGAGCGGGCCATCCACGCTGCTGCAGATTTTCATCGGTATCGTCGATCTCGTTTGCTGTGCGCTCGCAATGTATATGTTGCTGCCGGGAGAACCGAACGTTGACTTTGTAACCATCGCGGTGGTGTTCGTGTCGGCGACGCTGCTCGGCTTTGCCAGCCATGCGCCCGGCGGGCTCGGTGTTTTCGACGCGGCGATGCTTGTGGCGCTGTGGCAATTCGACAAAGAGGCCTTGCTGGCCGGTCTGCTTCTGTTTCGCTTGCTCTATTACATAGCTCCATTCGCGCTTGCGCTGGTGATTCTTGGTTCCAGAGAAATTTGGCTCAATATGAGTGGGGCACGGCGCTCTGGCCCGCGAAAAACGATAACATCGGTGACTGCGCCAATCCGAAGCGAAATCGAGGCGAAAAAAACCAAAGTCGACTGATCATGGCGATAGAGGACGATCGTCGCGATTTTTCCGCCGTCAATGGGTTAGCGGCGCGATTGCGCGGCGCATGGCAAGCCTTGTTCGGTCATGCCGCCGTTGTCGCCAGCTCCGGCGCCGCGCATGCTACCAGTCGTACTCCCGCTCATCCGCAGTCTCTCGTGATCGAACAACTGATCAACGGACTGCCCAGCGCCGCGATTGTGCTTGATCGCGAAGGACGGGTTATCGCGTTTAACGAAATGGCTGGCACCATAGCGCCGGCGCTGCGCCGGGGGGAGCCGGCGCTTATTGCACTTCGCATGCCGGAGTTGGTCGATGCCATCCGACGCGCCGGCAGACGCCGCGAATCGCAGCGGGTCGAGTTTTTCGAGAGAGTGCCGCACGATCGCTGGTTCGAAGCTTTTGTCATGCCCGTGCGCCTAGCAACCGGCGACATCCTGCTGATGACTTTCAACGACCTTACGCCGCTGCGGCGTGTCGAGGAAATGCGCGCCGACTTCATAGCCAACGCCAGTCATGAGTTGCGCACGCCGCTTGCCGCGCTGCTCGGGTTTGTCGAGACGCTGCAGGGCCCGGCCAAGGACGATCCGGCCGCGCGGGAAAAATTTCTTGCCATTATGCAGGCACAGGCCACCCGCATGGCTCGTCTCATCGATGATTTGCTGTCCCTGTCGCGAATCGAGCTCAACGCTCATTTGCAGCCAAACACGTCGGTCGACCTGGGTCCGATCGTGCGTCAGGTCGTCGACGGATTGCAGATGCTCGCGCGCGACCGCGGCGTCGAATTTAATGTGAGCGCGCCTTCTGATCCGGTGATGGTACTAGGGGACCGCGACGAACTGATCCGTGCGCTCGAAAATCTGGTTGAGAATGCACTCAAGTACGGCGCGGCGGGCAAGCGGCTCGACATCTCATTGTTGCGCGGCCAGACTCGCGGTGGCAACCCGGAGGCGCGCATTGCGGTACGCGACTACGGTCCGGGCATAGCGCCCGAACATCTGCCGCGGCTGACCGAACGGTTTTACCGGGTCGACGTGGCGGATAGTCGAGCGCAAGGCGGCACTGGCCTGGGTCTCGCGCTCGTAAAACATGTTTTGAACAGACACGCCGGGCGCCTCACAATCGAGAGCACTTTGGGCGCTGGCGCTACCTTCACAATGCATCTGCCATTGCGCACGGACGATTCTACGCCTCCAGGTGAAACTCCAACAAATTCAGCCCCTTAAACTGTCATGTAACTGTCATCGAAGCTTTATAGAACGGTGACATGCGGCGCTTATCCGTGACCGGGACTTCGGATTTCAACACAAACAAAAACAGTCCGAAGCCACGTCGTGGAGCGCGTTTTTTTGACCAACAGCGGCTGCCCAAACAATTGGGCACAAAGATCGGGGCGATGGGTGCTTTTTGGCCCGCGCGTGTCTTTGGCCGCCAACATGGAGAGAACTCTTGAAACACTGGACCTCATTGGCGGCCGCCGGTCTTATCGTAAGCGCGGCACTCGTTCCGGCCAAAGCCGCTGACATCTCCGGCGCCGGCGCCACCTTTCCCTATCCGATCTATGCCAAATGGGCCGACGCCTACAAAAAGGTGACCGGCAACGGATTGAACTATCAATCGATCGGTTCCGGCGGCGGCATCAAGCAGATCAAAGCGAAGACCGTGACATTCGGCGCGAGTGACGCACCGTTGCCCGGCAAGGAACTCGATGAGGCCGGTCTTGCTCAGTTCCCGATGGTGATGGGCGGCATCGTGCCGGTCGTCAATCTCGACGGCGTAAAACCGGGCGATCTAACGATTGATGGTCCGACGCTCGCCAAGATTTTCCTCGGCGACATCAGCAAGTGGGATGACCCAGCGATCAAGAAACTGAATCCAAATGCAAAGCTGCCGAGCCAGGCTATCGCGATCGTTCATCGCTCGGACGGATCCGGCACGACTTACAATTTTGCCTACTACCTCGCTGACGTCAGCGCGGACTGGAAGTCGAAAGTCGGCGTGAACACTTCTGTGCAATGGCCAAGCGGAATCGGCGCCAAAGGTAACGAAGGCGTCGCGAACAATGTCGGCAATACCAAGGGTTCAATCGGTTATGTCGAATATGCTTACGCCAAGCAAAACAAGCTGACTTATACGAAGATGGTCAACAAGGCTGGCAAGACAGTTGAGCCGACTTCGGAAGCATTCCAGGCTGCGGCGGCAAATGCCGACTGGAAGTCGCAGCCCGGCTACGGTGTGATACTCGCCAATCAGCCCGGCGAAAAATCCTGGCCGATGACCGCGGCGACCTGGATCCTCATCTACAAGCAGCCGAGCGACATTGCTGCCACCGGTGAAGCGCTCAAGTTCTTCGCCTGGGCCTACAAGAACGGCGGCAAGATGGCCGAGGAACTCGACTATGTTCCAATGCCGAACAATGTCGTGAAGGATATCGAAAAGTCCTGGACGACCGACATCAAAGACGCGAGCGGCAAGCCTGTTTTCGCGATGACCAATTGATCCTGAAGAGTGGGAAAAGGGCGCCGCTCGGCGCCCTTTTCTTGTCCACCGCCGGCCAATAGATGCCTTGTGCTGGCGTCGGGAGGCAGCTTGAGTGGCTCTCCGCAACGCTCACAAGCGGGAGAGCCGGATGCTACCGAACGGGAGACGGCCCGTGGTTGACGTGGCGTTGCAAGATACCGGGATTTTGACCGCCGGGCAGGCTGACCGGGCCAAGGTTCTGCAGCGGCTGCGGCTGGGAGATCTTATATTTCGTCATCTGACTCGAGCCGCCGCCGTTACGGTTCTCGTCATTCTTGGCGGCATTATCATTTCACTGGTCTGGGGCTCGTTGCCGGCTCTGCGCACTTTTGGCGTGAGCTTTCTGTACGAAGAAGTATGGAATCCCGTCACCGAGAAGTTCGGCGCCATCGCGCCCATCTATGGCACCGTGGTGACGTCGCTGATCGCCATGCTGATCGCCGTGCCGGTCGGCCTGTTCATTGCGATGTTTCTGACAGAACTGTGCCCGATGTGGCTGCGCCGTCCGATCGGGATTGCTATCGAGCTGCTTGCCGGTATTCCGAGCATTATCTACGGCATCTGGGGCTTGTTCGTTTTCGCACCGTTCCTGCAACAGACGGTGCAGCCGTTCCTGATCGCGGTGTTCGGTGAAATTCCGATCCTTTCTACTCTTTTTGCAGGCCCTCCTTACGGCATCGGTGTGTTCACCGCCGGCCTGATCCTGGCGATCATGGTCTTGCCTTTCATTACGTCCATTTCGCGCGACGTGTTCGACGCAGTGCCACCCGTGCTCAAGGAGGCTGCCTACGGCCTCGGCTGTACGACCTGGGAGGTCGCACGCTATGTCGTGCTGCCGTATACGCGGGTTGGCGTGATCGGCGGCGTTATGCTTGGTCTCGGCCGCGCGCTCGGCGAAACCATGGCGGTCACGTTTGTTATCGGCAATGCGCACCGCATCTCCGGGTCGCTGCTCGCACCCGGCACAACTATCTCCGCTACGATCGCCAATGAATTCACCGAGGCCGTCGGTGATCTCTATACCTCGGCCCTGATCGCGCTTGGCCTGATCCTATTCGTTATCACCTTCATCGTGCTCGCTATCGCCCGGCTGATGCTGTTGCGATTGAACGCGCGGGTAGGAGGCTGACGATGAATACTTCGTTCGCTCCTCTTTATGCGAAGCGCCGGCGCCGCAACGTCATCACCATGGCGCTTGCCTATGGCGCGACAGGTTTTGGGCTGACCTGGCTGGTGTTCATCCTGGCTGTGCTGATTTGGGAAGGATTCAGTGGGTTGTCACTCGCCGTATTCACGGAGATGACCCCTCCGCCTGGCTCGGCCGGTGGTCTGCTCAACGCAATCATGGGCAGCCTGGTGATGACTACGATTGCGGTGCTTATCGGGACGCCGCTTGGCATGCTCGCCGGCACATACATGGCGGAATACGGTCGCTACGACCGTTTGACCACGATCGTGCGGTTCATCAACGACATTCTGTTGAGTGCGCCTTCAATTGTGGTTGGTCTTTTTGTCTATGAAATCATGGTCGCCCAGATGGGTCATTTCTCCGGCTGGGCAGGGGCCGTGTCGTTGGCGGTGATCGTTGTTCCGGTCGTGGTGCGAACCACCGAAGACATGCTCATCCTCGTGCCGGATACACTGCGCGAAGCGGCGGCCTCAATCGGACTCCCGCGGTCCCTGATGATCCAGAAGGTTGCTTACCGCGCCGCGCGCGCCGGCATGATTACCGGTGTGCTGCTGGCGGTCGCCCGCATTTCAGGAGAGACCGCGCCGCTCCTGTTTACCGCGCTCAACAACCAGTTCTGGAGTCTCAACCTCAATGCTCCCGTGGCGAGCCTACCGGCCGTCATCTTCCAGTTTGCGCTCAGTCCCTATAAGGATTGGCAAAGCCTCGCCTGGACCGGAGCGTTGATCATTACACTGGCGGTGCTTGCACTAAGCATCGTCGCCCGCGTCCTCGCCGCCCAGAGAAAAACGTCATGAGCGTAGCAGCCTTTACGGTTCCGACCGTCACCCATGCGCTGTCCAAGGACGAGGATCTGACGGAAAAGATCTCCATCCGCAATCTGGATTTTTTCTACGGCGATCATCGCGCGCTGAAGGACATCAGCGTCTCTCTTCACCAGGGCAAAGTGACGGCCTTCATCGGCCCATCCGGCTGCGGCAAATCCACGCTGCTCCGTATCCTTAATCGGATGTACGACCTTTATCCCAATCAGCGCGCCACCGGTCATGTGAGGCTCGACAACGAAGATATTCTTTCGCCGTCGCAGGACCTCAATCTGTTGCGCGCCAAGGTCGGGATGGTGTTCCAGAAGCCGACCCCGTTCCCGATGACAATTTTCGAGAACATCGCCTTCGGCATTCGGTTGTATGAGAAGCTTTCGAAATCGGAGCTGGAAGACCGCGTCAGGTTGGCACTCGAGCGTGCCGCGCTCTGGGAAGAAGTGAAAAACAAGTTGGGGGCAAATGGGCTATCCCTCTCAGGTGGTCAGCAACAACGGTTGTGCATTGCCCGCACTGTCGCCGTGCGTCCGGAGGTCATCCTGTTCGACGAGCCGTGTTCGGCTCTCGATCCGATCTCGACCGCTAAAATCGAGGAACTTATTGACGAGCTCAAGGACGATTACACGATCGCAATCGTCACGCACAATATGCAGCAGGCGGCCCGCGTATCGGACTTCACGGCGTTCATGTACCTCGGGGAGCTCGTTGAGTTCGGAGAAACCACGCGCATCTTCACAACACCCAGTGATCGCCGAACTCAGGATTATATTACGGGCCGGTTCGGCTAACACGAGATTGCGTCAACGAAGATGATCGAAAGACGATGACAATGACTGAACACACGGTACTGACCGATCACACGATGAAGGCATTCGATGCCGATCTGCAGGATCTCGCGCGCATGGTCGCCGAGATGGGCGGCTTGGCCGAAAAACAGGTTGCGGATTCGGTCGATGCGCTGGCAAAGCGGGATACGACGCTGGCGCAACGCGTATCCGCCGCGGACGCAAATATCGACGCGCTCCAGCGCGAAATTGAGGAAAAAGCGGTGCTGACGATCGCCCGCCGGCAACCGATGGCAGTCGATCTGCGCGACGTCGTTGGGGCGCTGCGGCTGGCTAATGATCTCGAACGCATCGGCGATCTTGCAAAAAATATCGCGAAACGCGTGGTCGCCCTCAATGGCGAATTTCCGCCACCCAAACTGATCCGCGGCGTCGAGCACATGGCCGATCTGGTGCTCGAACAGATGAAGATGGTTCTCGACGCCTACGCCCGCAGAGATATCGCAAAAGCCATGGCGGTGTGGCGCGGCGACGAGGAGATTGACGCAGTTTGCACCTCGGTATTCCGCGAATTACTGACCTATATGATGGAAGATCCCCGTAACATCACCTTCTGCATTCATCTGATGTTCTGCGCCAAGAACATCGAGCGCATGGGCGACCACGCCACCAATATCGCGGAATCGGTCCACTATATTATCGAGGGGCGCCCGATTGCCGATCAACGGCCGAAAGGCGACACCACCACCATCGCCGCGTTGCGCACAGCCGGCGAGAGATGATGGAATTACGCATGAACGCACGCATTCTGATCGTTGAAGACGAAGAGCCGCTGACCATGCTGCTCCGCTACAATCTCGAGGCGGAAGGCTATGAGGTTGAAACTTCCGCCCGTGGCGATGAGGCCGACACGCGGCTGAAGGAAAGCGCGCCGGATCTGATTGTGCTTGACTGGATGTTGCCGGGCCTTTCCGGCATCGAATTGTGCCGACGCCTGCGCGCGCGACCCGAAACCCGCCAGTTGCCGATCATCATGCTCACTGCCCGCGGCGAGGAAAGCGAAAAGGTACGCGGCCTGGCGACGGGGGCGGACGACTACATCGTTAAACCGTTTTCAGTGCCTGAACTGCTGGCGCGCGTGCGCGCGCTGTTGCGCCGCGCAAATCCTGAGCGGGTCGCCACGATTCTGAGCATCGGTGACATCGAGCTTGATCGCGAAAAGAAAAGGGTATCGCGCAACGGTCGGCCGATCGATCTCGGGCCAACCGAATACCGGTTGCTTGAATTTCTGATGGAGCGGCCGGGCCGCGTGTTCTCGCGCGAGCAGCTGCTCGATGGCGTCTGGGGCTCCGATATTTACATCGACGAGCGTACTGTCGACGTGCACGTCGGACGATTGCGCAAGGCGATCAACCGTGGCCACATGGCCGACCCAATCCGCACGGTGCGCGGTGCCGGCTACGCGCTCGATGACCGTTTCGGCCGCATGAACTGACCGACCTGATTTTTGCCAAGCTCAGTTTCTGAACGGCCGTTTGTCGCGCCGCCGATCAGTCATTGGCTGGTAGGCAACGCGGCAGTGGTATGAGCAATAAGGCAGGTCATTGACGGTCTCGCCGCCGCAGAAAAAGAAGTCCGAGCTGCCCGGATCGCCGACCGGCCAGCGGCACGTTTTTTCCGTGAGCTGAAGCAAAGTTTTGCGCTGCTCGACCGGAATTTCGATCAGCTCCGGTTCCGGCTCCGCCTCATAGTCGTAGGCGAGGGCGGTATTGCCGCGCATGGACGGCCTCGGCACCCGCATCATATGGCCCGATGCCCGGGCTTTGCGCGGCCGTGGAGAGGTCGAGGAAGGACTTTTGGCGCGCCCGGAGAGCCCGAGGCGGTGAACTTTGCCGATCACGGCATTGCGGGTGATGCCGCCAAGTTCTGCGGCAATCTGGCTGGCGGACAGGCCGTCCGCCCATAGTTTCTTCAGGAGCTCGACCCTCTCGTCCGTCCAGCCCATTGTTTTTCTCCTCAGCCTACAAGGCCTTGATGGAATCCACCCCCGTCGTCGGACGCCCCATCAGGCGCCAGACGCATACGCGTCAGGGATGGACAAGAAAATTGCTCGGCAATACGAGATGTCGTACTACCCAAGCGAAAGGCTACAATAGGCAGTGACTCCGGTGCAAGGTTTTCCCGGCCTCCGCGCCTAGCTACCAACAGGTTTTCCTTTAGAATCGGGGGTTGCGGTGTAGTTGAGTCGTCCAGCCTCAGAACGGTGCGCGCGAGCGTGTTGTTGACAGTGTGGGGGCCGGCAATAGAATAAAAAAAGTGCCGCCCGGCGAGGCGGCACATTTCTTTTCGGCGCGCATGACGCCGAAATCAGAAGCCAGTGCTCGAAATAATCATGCGCAGATGAAAAAGTGCGATGGAAGAAAGTGGCCGTGAACTCGCATTTATTACCAACCTATGCGCGCGTAGATCTCGCTTTCGAGCGAGGCGAAGGCGCTTGGCTGTTCACGGCCGAGGGTGAGCGATACCTCGATTTTACCTCAGGCGTTGCCGTCAATGCGCTTGGCCACGCGCATCCTCATCTGGTCGAGGCGCTGACCGAGCAGGCCAAGAAGGTCTGGCACGTTTCCAATCTTTACCGGATACCGGAAGGCGAGAAGCTGGCCGACCGGCTATGCGTGACAAGCTTTGCCGACACGGTGTTTTTCCAGAACTCGGGCGCCGAGGCGCTCGAATGCTCTATCAAGATGGCGCGCAAGTATCAGTCGGCCTCGGGCAAGCCGGAACGCTACCGGATTGTCACTTTTGAAGGTGCTTTCCACGGGCGCACGCTCGCGACGATCGCTGCCACCGGCAACAAGAAATATCTGGAGGGCTTTGGCCCGCCGGTCGACGGCTTCGATCAGGTACCCTTCGGCGACATCGATGCGGTCAAGCGCGCGATCGGCCCGGCGACCGCGGCGATTCTGATCGAGCCGATTCAAGGCGAAGGCGGTGTTCGTGTTGCGTCACCCACCTTTCTGCGCGCCTTGCGCCAGCTGTGCGATCAGCACGGCCTGCTGCTGATATTCGATGAGGTGCAAACCGGCATCGCCCGCACCGGCGAGATGTTCGCCTATGAGCGGAGTGGAGTTAAGCCGGACGTCATGGCCCTGGCGAAAGCGCTTGGCGGCGGCTTTCCGATCGGCGCCTGTCTGGCGACGACGGAAGCCTCGAAGGGCATGACGGTCGGTTCGCACGGGTCGACTTTCGGCGGCAACGAACTGGCAATGGCTGTCGCCAATGCGGTGCTTGACGTGGTGATGAGCGACGGTTTCCTGGATCGCGTGCGCAAGAACGCCTTGCTGCTTAAACAGCGGCTGGCTGAGCTTAAGGATCGGTACGGATCGGTTATTGCCGAAGTGCGCGGCGAGGGCCTGCTCATTGGGCTACGCATGGTGCCGCAAGCCTCCGAGATGGTCGACGAATTGCGCGCCGAGAAGATGATAACGGTTGCCGCGGGCGACAACGTTGTGCGCCTGCTGCCACCCCTTATCATCGGCGATAAAGAGATTACCGAGGCAATCGGTTGCATCGACCGTGCGTGTGCGCGGCTGGCACAAATGCATGCTCGGGCGGCGAAGGCAGCGTCATGACCGCGAACGGCGTCCGGCATTTCCTCGATCTCATCGACATTCCGAAGCCGGTTCTTGCCGGACTGATTGAAAAAGGTCGCGCAATGAAATCGGCGCGCGAACGGGGGATTCTTGCCACGCCGCTGACCGGCAAGACACTGGCGATGGTATTTGACAAACCGTCCACGCGCACGCGCGTGTCCTTTGACGTGGCCATGCGTCAGCTCGGCGGCGAAGCGATCCTGCTAACAGCGCAGGAAATGCAACTTGGACGCGGCGAAACCCTTGCCGATACGGCGCGTGTGCTTTCCCGCTACGTCGATGCGATCATGATCCGCATTCTCGACCACGACGCGGTGGCCGAGCTTGCGAGCCACGCCACCATTCCGGTGATCAACGGGCTCACACGACGCTCGCATCCGTGTCAGGTGCTGGCGGATGTGATGACCTACGAGGAAAAGCGCGGGCCGATCCGCGGCCGGACCGTGGCCTGGACCGGCGACGCCAACAATGTGCTGGCGAGCTGGATGCACGCGGCCGAGCGCTTCGATTTCCAGCTGCGGGTGGCGAGCCCGGCGGAATTGAAACCCAAGAAATGGCTCATGGATTGGGTGAAATCGTCGGGCGCGGCGATCCTGATCGGCGATGATCCGGAAGCCGCGGTGAAGGACGCCGACTGCGTGGTCACCGATACCTGGGTCTCAATGGGGGATCGTGACGGCAAACATCGGCACAACATCCTCAAGCGGTATCAGGTCAACGGCCGGCTGATGGCGAAGGCCAAACCGGATGCGCTGTTCATGCATTGCCTGCCGGCGCATCGCGGCGAGGAGGTCACCGACGAGGTGATCGATGGACCCCAGTCGGTTGTGTTCGATGAGGCGGAGAATCGCCTGTATGCGCAAAAAGGCCTGCTCGCCTGGTGCCTGCACGCCGATTCTTAGATGTCGCGCTGACACGAATACCAACTATGCGGCCAGCGGGAGCCGCGGGTCTCGCTTTCCAGCCATTAAACGTTACATACGGCAAATGACCGACCCCCAGATCGCTATTCCTTCCCGTGCACCATCAGCCACGACCACCGACGACACGGTTATGCCGTTCGAAGTGGCCAAGCTCGATTTGCGTGGGCGGGTGGTGCGGCTCGGTCCGGCGGTCGACCAAATCCTTACACGCCATGCCTATCCTCCGCCGGTAGCGAAACTGCTGGGCGAGGCGATCGTCCTGACGGTCATGCTCGGTTCGGCTCTGAAAATCGACGGCCGTTTCATATTGCAGACGCAAAGCGACGGCGCTGTGCGCATGCTGGTGGTGGACTTCATCGCGCCCGACAAAGTGCGGGCGTGCGCCCGCTTCGACAAAGGCCGTGTGGCAGAAGCAATCGCATCAGGTCGGACGAGTGGGAGCGCGCTGCTAGGCAAGGGTCATCTCGCAATGACCATTGACCAGGGGCCCGATATGAATCGGTACCAGGGACTGGTCGCGCTCGACGGCGGCACCCTCGAGGATGTCGCACACGAATATTTTCTGCGTTCCGAGCAAATTCCAACGCGGGTGCGGCTCGCGGTCGCGGAGGAATTACGTGCCGGTGAAGGCGGACCCAGCCACCGCTGGCGGGCGGGCGGCATCATGCTGCAATTTCTGCCGAAAGCTCCCGAGCGCGCTCGGGTCGCCGACCTGCATCCTGGTGATGCCCCCGAGGGAGTCGAGCCCCATTCCATCGAGGAGGATGATGCCTGGGTCGAAGGGCAGGCCCTGATTTCGACCGTCGAAGACGTCGAGCTGATTGATCCGTCGCTTTCCAGCGAGCGGCTGGTCTACCGGCTGTTCCATGAGCCCGGCGTGCGTGTTTTCCGCCCGGCGCCTTTGCGCGCGGAATGCTCGTGCTCACGCGGCAACGTCGAGGCGATGCTCAAGAGCTTCTCGCAAGAAGACCGCAACCATATGGTCGAGGACGGCAAAATTTCTGTTACCTGCGAGTTCTGCAATGCGACCTATCAGTTTGTGCCAAACGAGGTCGGCGCCAACGTTAGTTGATGGTGCGTTCGGCGTAGGAGGAATCGAGAGAGAAGGCGGGAATCTCGATATCGAAGTGATCGCCTGCCGTCGTGACCATTCCATAACTACCGACCATGAAACCTGACGGCGTTGGAAGCGGTACCCCACTCGTGTATTCGAATGATTCACTTGGCTTGAGCGTCGGCTCTTCCCCGACCACGCCCGGACCCCTTATCTCCTGCATACGCCCGAGCGCATCGGTAATTCGCCAGTGCCGCGTCTTGAGTTGAACAGTCTCTGCCCCGAGGTTTGTAATGTTGATGGTGTAGGCCCAGAAAAAATAGCCATTGCTCGGCGACGAACGCTCTGAAACAAAGCGTGGCGTGACCGTGACCTCAATCTTGCGAGTTATGGCGCGATACATCTATATCCCGCACAATTTACCGAGTCTGGACTTGCCATTCGCCTGTCTCCCGGGATTATGACCGAAAGATCGCAGGAAAGAAAAGCCGCAATGACACCGGTTTCGACCGAACGTGATCTCCGGCTCGATTTGTTCCGCGGCATCGCGCTCTGGCTGATCTTCCTCGATCATATTCCATCGAATGTGGTCAACTGGATTACCATTCGCAATTACGGTTTCAGCGACGCAACCGAAATTTTCGTCTTCATCTCCGGCTATACGGCGGCTTTCGTGTACGGCCGTGCCATGCAGCAACACGGTTTCATTGTGTCATCGGCGCGCGTGCTCAAGCGCGCGTGGCAAATCTACATTGCGCATGTGTTCCTGCTTGCGATCTATCTGGCCGAGATTGCCTACGTAGCAAACAGTTTTGAAAATCCGCTGTTCACCGAGGAAATGGGTGTTCTCGACTTCCTCAAGAACCCAGACGTGACCATCCTTCAGGCGCTGCTGCTGAAGTTCAAACCGGTGAACATGGATATCCTGCCGCTCTATATTCTGCTGCTGCTGTGGTTCCCGCCTATGCTCTGGCTTCTTCTGCGGGCACCCTCGCTCGCGTTGATCACATCGGCAACGGTTTATGCCTTGATGTGGTTTTTTGAATGGAACATTCCGGCCTACCCGAACGGCACCTGGATATTCAATCCGTTCGCATGGCAATTGCTCTTCGTCTTTGGCGCGTGGTGCGCATTGGGTGGCGCGCAAAACCTGTCGCGCTGGCTACGTTCCCGCGTACTGGTCGGGTTAGCGATCGCCTATCTGATATTCGCGTTTGCGATTGCGATGACCTGGTACTTTCCGCGGCTCGCGATCTACGTGCCAAAATTTGTCGGAGACGCCATTTATCCGATCGACAAGACCAATCTCGACGTGCTCCGCATCATGCATTTTCTCGCGCTAGCGGTGATCACCGTTTATTTCGTGCCGCGAGACTGGCCGGGGCTGACGTCCAGAATTTTCTGGCCCGCGATCGTGTGTGGACAGCATTCGCTGGAGACCTTCTGTCTTGGCGTCTTTTTGTCGTTTGCTGGCCACTTCGTGTTCACCGAGGTGTCGAACCGTATTCTTACGCAGGTTCTCATCAGTGTTGCCGGCATTGCCATTATGGTGGCGATTGCGGCGCTGATTTCGTGGTATAGACAAGCCGAACGACGAGGCGGGGGACCGCGCCCGCCCGCCGCGAGGCCGGGCTATGCGGGGGGCGACGTATGAGGAGACGCTTGCTTCTGCTGGCGTTGTTGATGCTGGGCGCCGCGCCGGCACGCGCCGAACATCCTGCTGAATGTCGCGTTGCGGAAAATCTTGTTGAGCCGAACTTTCGCTTGCCGAAGGTGACGCGTGCCTTGGCAGCAAAGCATCTCACCATTTTGGTGATGGGCGCGGGTTCGTCGCAGCTACCCGGACCAAACGGTATGGCTAACGCCTATCCGATACGCCTGCAGAAGGCGCTCGCGCAACAACTCCCCGGCGTCGAAGTTAAAGTTACAACCGACATCAAATCGAAACGGACTGCCCCCGAGATGATTAAAGCGCTTCCGGCGGCTCTCGCCGCGGCCAAGCCCGCATTGCTGGTGTGGCAGACCGGAACGGTGGACGCGATGCTTGGCGTTGATCCAGATCAATTCAGCCAGGCACTCGATAAAGGTATAAGTACTGCACACTCAACAGGCGCTGATGTGGTTTTAATCAACGCCCAGTACAGTCCACGCACCGAATCGATGATTGCGCTTGGTACATATGTCGAAGACATGCGCTGGGTTGCACTGCAACAAGAGGTGCCTTTGTTCGATCGGTTCAGCATAATGAAGTTATGGGGCGAACTCGGAACATTCGATTTATCCTCGGCGACAAATAAACTTGACATCGCCGAGCGGGTCCATGATTGCATTGGTAGATTGCTGGCCGATCTGGTGATCGCGGCAGCCAAACCGGAAGAAACGCCGACCAACGGCAGTCGCTGAAATCAGAGGATGCGCCTTTGCGGAGTCTTGAAGTCTCACAACGGGTGATGAATGCAGCGGCTGCCACCGCGTTGCTCGCGGGGTTGGTGCTGGCTTTGCCGGCGCGCGCCGAGACTTCCGCTCCGACCTGCAACGCTCCATTCGATCTCATCCGGCTGACCAATCCGCTGTCGCATGTCGCGCATAAAATCGCGGCAGGTGAAGCAATCACGGTTGTTGCCATCGGCTCGTCATCGACATCCGGGGCAGGCGCGAGCTCTTCGGCGGCGAGTTATCCGAGCCGGCTCGCGGTCGAACTGCAGCAGCACTTCCCGCGGCTGTCGGTCACCGTCCTCAATAGCGGGGTCGCCGGCGAAGAAGTCCCCGACATGCTTCAGCGATTTGATTCCGCCATCGTAGCAGTGAAGCCTGACCTCGTGCTGTGGCAGCTTGGAACCAATTCCGTCATCCGCGGCCACAAGCTTGCGGGCCATGACGCCTTGATTCTCGCCGGGCTTACCAAAATTCGCAGTGTCGGCGCCGACGTCGTGCTGATCGATCCGCAATTTGCTCCGAAGGTCATTGCGAAGCCGGAAGCTGAGGACATGGTGACGTTGATCTCGGCGGCGGCGAAAAAGGAAAACGTCGATCTGTTCCGCCGCTTCGAGATGATGCGGCATTGGCGCGACGTGGACCACATCGGGTTTGAGACGTTTGTGTCGCCCGACGGTCTGCACATGAACGACTGGAGCTACGCCTGCATGGCAAGAGGTCTCGGCGACGCCATCGCTGAGGCGGCGCAGCGGCCGATCCTGTCGGCGACCGCGGCTTCCCACATCATACCTTAATCCGCGCTAGACCTTATCCAGCGCCGTCACCAGATCATCGACCAGATCGTCGGGATGTTCGAGCCCGGCCGAAAACCTGATCAGTCCGTCGGCGATGCCCAACTCGGCGCGTTGCTCCGGTGTGAGCCGCTGATGTGTCGTCGTCGTCGGGTGAGTTACGAGGCTCTTGGCATCACCGAGATTGTTGGTGATGCCGATCAGCTTCAAGGCATTGAGAAAACGGAAAGCGCCTTCCTTTCCGCCTTTGACCTCGAATGAACAAAGCGTCGAGCCCGCCCGCATCTGCTTGCGGACGAGATCGGCTTGCGGATGATCGGCGCGGCCCGGATAAATCAAGCGCGCGATCTTTTTGTGACCGGCCAGCGCATTGGCGACCGCGCCCGCATTGTCGGTTTGCCGTTGCACACGGACCGGCATGGTTTCCAGCGCTTTAAGCAAAACCCAGGCATTGAAAGGCGACAACGATGGTCCGGTCTGCCGCAAAACCTGCTGATAGTTGTCGAGGATCAGCTTTTCCGAACCGAGGATGACTCCGCCGAGAACGCGGCCCTGTCCGTCGATATGTTTGGTCGCCGAATAGACCACAACATCGGCGCCGAGAGTGAACGGGCTTTGGTAAAGCGGCGTTGCGAAAACGTTGTCCACGATGAGCCTGGCGCCGGCATCGTGCGCAATATCCGCAACCGCGGCGATGTCGATAACCTCCAATGTCGGGTTGGTAGGCGATTCCAGAAAAAACACTTTGGTGTTTTTCTGGACCGCCTTTTTCCAGGCATTGAGATCGGTGCCATTAACCAGCGTCGACGTGACGCCGAAGCGGGGCAACCATTCCTCGACCACCCAGCGGCAGCCACCGAACAGCGCCTTGGCGGCGACCACATGGTCGCCCGCACGGACCAGGCCCATCAACGCGGTCGTCACGGCCGCCATCCCGGTCGCCGTCGAGCGGGCAGCTTCCACGCCTTCGAACGCGGCCATGCGCTGCTCGAACATACTCATCGTCGGGTTCGAGTAGCGCGAGTAGACGTAACCCGGAATCTTTCCGGAAAAGCGAGCTTCGCAGTCCTCCGCGGTCGGGTACACGTAACCTTGGGTGAGGAATAACGCTTCCGAAGTCTCGCCGAATTCCGAGCGCAAGGTGCCTGCATGCACCAGCCGGGTTTCGGGACGGTAGCTCTTGGTCGACGCGGGCATCATGGTCTCCTTCGGACCCCGCGCATGGCTTTCACGCGCGCGGCCAACAAAAAACCGGCCGGAGAAAAAATCTCGGCCGGGCTCACGCGTCCCCGGCCTTTTAGCGACTTGTTTAACGTGGCTGCAAGCCGGCCGGCTCAAATGACCACGGGATAAGGTGCTTGTACCGGGGGTCGCCGCTTCCCGTCAAGGCACTCGTCGGGTTAGATCGTCGCAAATATCAGCAGGAATGCCGTGAAGCGTTCTTTTGCCATAGATGACAAGGGTATTCTGCCCGACCGCATGATTGCGGCTTTGGCAGCCGATGGCGCCATTTTGACCGAGAGCCAGTTCGCGGCCGACCAGATCCAGCCCGCGAGCCTCGATCTGCGCCTCGGCGAGATTGCTTATCGCGTGCGCGCGAGTTTTTTGCCGGGGCGGACGACCGTCGGTGAGCGCATCGACGAGCTTAAACTGCACGAAATCTCGCTGACCGATGGCGCCGTGCTGGAGACCGGCTGCGTCTACATTGTGCCGTTGCTCGAAAGCCTGGCCCTTCCCGACGAAATCTCCGCGGCCGCCAATCCGAAAAGCTCGACCGGCCGGCTCGACGTTTTCACACGCGTGATTGCCGACGAAACGCGCGGGTTCGACCGCATCGAAGCTGGCTATCATGGCCCGCTTTATGCCGAGATAAGTCCGCGGACTTTTCCGGTACTTGTGCGCGAGGGGTCGCGTCTGTCGCAAATTCGCTTTCGCCACGGTCAGGCGTTGCTCGACGCCGGTTCACTGCGTGAATTGCACGCACGTGAACGGCTGGTCGACACCGACGACGCGGATGTGAGTGAAGGCGTCGCGGTCGGTGTCGATTTGTCCGGGCTGGGTCCCGGCGGGTTGGTCGGCTATCGCGCAAAGCGGCACACCGGTTTAATTGATGTGGAGCGGCGGGCCGGCTATGCCGTGCTCGACTTCTGGGAGCCGATGCAGGCGCGGCCCGACAGGAGCCTTATCCTCGATCCGAATGAATTCTACATCCTCGCCTCCAAGGAGGCGGTGCAGGTTCCTCCCGACTACGCCGCTGAAATGGTCCCGTTCGATCCGCTCGTCGGCGAATTCCGCGTGCACTACGCCGGATTTTTCGATCCGGGCTTCGGCTATGCCGGCGCGGGAGGAAAAGGCGCACGCGCGGTGCTGGAAGTCCGTTCGCGCGAGGTGCCATTCATTCTCGAGCACGGACAGATCGTCGGCCGCCTGGTGTACGAGAAAATGCTCGCGCGGCCGGAAAAATTATACGGGCAGGGCATCGGCTCGAACTATCAGGCGCAAAGCCTGAAGCTCTCCAAGCACTTCAAAACCTGACGAACAGTGAGCGCGCTTGCCGCGCGCTCTCGCCATTCGCTATTGTGGGGCTGCGCGGGCGTAGTTCAATGGTAGAACGGCAGCTTCCCAAGCTGCATACGAGGGTTCGATTCCCTTCGCCCGCTCCATAACTTAACAAAATTTTAAAAAAAGTTTTGCAGCAAGTTTTGCAACTTATGTTCTCTTTTTGGCCTCGTTGAGCTGCCGAATAGCCTCTTTGGTCGCAGCCGCGCGACCGACGTAGCGTCGGATGATCCGCTCAACTTGATTCTCACTCCATGCGAGGATTTCCGCGATGACGCGGATTGATAGCCTAGCAATATAGAATTTCGTGGCGGCCGTGCCGCGTAAGTCGTGGAAGTGCAAATCCCGCAAAAGTCCGCTTTTGACCCTTAGCGGACATCGGCCCGCCACAGCCACCGCGCTAGGAGAGCCGCAGCGGCAGCTCCCAAAAGTTGGGCGACGATAAAAGCGAGAATCCCCGCGGGTGCAATACCGGCAAAGGTATCGGAAAAGCCGCGCGCAATTGTCACGGCTGGGTTGGCAAAAGAGGTCGATGCCGTGAACCAGTAGGCGGACGTGATGTAGAGGCCGACCGCATAGGCAACTGCGCCCGGTGCGCGGGCGACGCATCCAAAAATCGTCAGTAGTAAGCCGAACGCGGCGATTGCTTCTGCAAGCCACTGGCCCGGACCGCTACGCACCATTGCCGAGACCTGCCACACCGGCAGCTCGAACATCAGGTGTGCCGCCCATACACCGACCAGCGCCCCTGCTATCTGGACGGCCAGGTAAAGCGGGACTTCGTTCCAAGCGAACATTCCCCGCACCGCAAAAGCAAGGCTGACCGCTGGATTAAAATGGGCTCCAGACACGGAACCGAAAATAAGGATCAGTACAGTGAGGATGGCACCTGTCGGCAGAGTATTGCAGAGAAGCGCCAGCGCCCCGTTACCGCCCGATAGCTTCTGCGCCATAATCCCTGAGCCGATGACAGCTGCGAGTAGAAAAGCGGTGCCGATAAATTCGGCGGCAAGCCGACGATTGAGATCAGGTTTCACGGTCCTGCTTTCACGAGTGCCGCAATGCGGTTCACCAACATCTCATGCACGTCTTTGAATGCTTTCTCTATTTCGTCGCGTGTGCCGCTGACCGCTGCCGGATCGGGAACGTCCCAATGTTGTTTTGACGGTTTGCCCGGAATGACCGGACATGCTTCACCCGCCGCATTGTTGCAGACAGTAATTACACAATCGATTGCCAGGTCTTTGTTCTGAGCGAACTCATCCCACGATTTAGAGCGCAAGGTCGATGTATCGTAGCCAAGCGTACGCAGTAGCTTGATCGTGTTCGGATTGACCTGACCTTTCGGCTGACTGCCCGCGCTATAGGCGTGAAAGGTCCCGCCGCCCATCCTGTTCAGAATCGCTTCGGCAATGATCGAGCGCGCCGAATTGCCGGTGCAAAGGAAAAGAATGTTGCGGGGTGCGTTCATGGCAAGAGTTTTGCGTCGAATAGCCCCAATTTCAATGGGTCTCGATAACATGTCGAAACGGTCACAAAACCTTCACCGTTGATCTACGTCAAAGCTAATTTCCAACAGTGATTTGAAACTTGCAGCATGACATATGCTGCGGAAAAGTCGGTTGACCCGTCGCGCCTCGGCAAGATTGTGTTGCCGTCGTATGCGATGATCGCACTTACGCTTATCGGCATAGCAGATGCTGCGTACGTAGCTCGGGGAAATTACACCGGCGCACCACTTTGGTGCCCGATTCTGGACGGCTGCAACACAGTAATTAGCAGTCCTTATTCGCGCGTCTTCGGCGTGCCGATGTCGTACTTCGGCTTTATCTACTATCTGTTCATGTTCGGATTGGCAGCGCGACTTGCCTATGAGCCGTTCTCGAACAACTTGCGTTTCCGGGCAGTTCTCTATGCCGCGTTAGGCGCTGCTTCCTCGATTTATTTCCTCTACCTTCAAATCGGTTTTATTCGTGAACTTTGCAGCTACTGCCTCATCTCAGCCGTAACCTCTTTCCTGCTTTTTTTCGCTGCGCTTTGGCATTTTCAAGTAACGCGACAAACGGCAACAAAATGAAAAAGGCATTGCTTGCACCGCGTTTCTTGCTCGTTCTCTCGCTCGTTGGATTAGCAGTCGCGTTCTATGACGCTTACGTTCTGTATAACGGGCAGCAGCTATGGTGTCCGCCGCCCATCGATGGATGCAACGAGGTCGCGCACAGCCCGTACGCGCGAATTTTCGACCTACCGGTCGGGTACTATGGGGTTGTCTATTACCTGTACATGTTCTTGCTGGCGGCAGTGCTTACGTACGATCCATTTTCGCGCGGCCTTGCGTTAGCAGCGTTGATCTATTCTGCCGTAGGCGTCGGCTTTTCCCTCTATTTTTCGTATTTGCAAATCACCTACATCCACGCCTTTTGTATTTACTGTTTGATTTCCGCTATTACGACGCTTCTGTTGTTCATCACGGCAATTACGCATTTTAGGGCGGCGCGCTCCTTGAATTAGCGACATCAATGTCCGCTTTTGGCCCTTAGCAGACATTGCTGATCGCACCGCACATGTCCGCTTTCAGGGGTAAAGCGGACATAGGCTCTTGCACTGCACATGTCTGCTTATGACCCTTAGCGGACATGAGCTGGTGCACTGCACATGGTCGCTTTTGACGCGGACATCCACGGTTGCGCTTTTGAACCGCGCGATGCAGCGGTATGTCCTCAAGACGCAAACCAGCCGTGCGGTTAAGGCGCGACCATTCGCGCAGCTTGATTTCCTGATCGCTGCGCCGGTTCAGGCGGGCACGATCAGCGCCACATGCAACTTTTTTGCGAGCGCCCCACGGTCTTTACTTCAAACTGCGTGCCCCAGCCAAAGCACAAATTGATATTGCCGGTCTTTCGACCGCGCACGATAACCGCGGTGTGCAACGGGACTGGAGCCCCCGACAGCACATAGGTATCGGGGCCGGAGCCCATAACAGCGCCGCACACCGGCACCCAGTACGCACAACCTTCGAGCACGGTAGGGCCCGTGGTTTTCCGCTTGGCGGCCTCGGCTTGTGCACTCAAACTCATCACGGCACCGACCACCGCTGTAATTGCAATTATTCGAGCGATTGTCATGTTGTCCCCCGTGGCAGGGCCCGCTTCCGTCGGGCTCATAAATCAAACAGTCAGTATCAATGTTGCGCAACCAAAAATTACAGCAAACCGGGCAGGCGATTGATCACGTCCGGTGTCTGCTTTCGGGTTAAAAAAAGGCATGGTGCATTGCACTGCATATGTCCGCTTCTGACCCAAAGCGGACGGCGCCCCAATTAGCAGCTTGTTCACGTTTAAGACGTATTCGGAAGTTGGAGAGTAATCTCCAGAAGGAAGGTGACTACGTGAGTATCGCAGCCGTCGGATCGGCGCATGCAATGCCGATCACTCCAGAAAGGGCCGAAGGCTCTAGGCCGGATCGCGATGGGGATGCGGACGACGCGGCTATTCGGTCGCTCGTTCAGGCAGCTCCAGCACCCGGCACCGGTGCTGTCATCGACAAGGCAGCATAGGTCTGGCTCAAACGAAGAAAAAAGCCCGGTCCTTGACACCAGGTTTTTCATTTT
>Ga0187779_10000303_pt1 | contig 34236 bp, 35 predicted proteins | sample 1015_Q2_SP10_10__FD_132435 | JGI IMG/M metagenome (GOLD analysis project Ga0187779, IMG submission 132435) | Tropical peat soil microbial communities from peatlands in Department of Meta, Colombia - 1015_Q2_SP10_10_MG | ecosystem: Environmental > Terrestrial > Soil > Wetlands > Peat | place... | reverse complement strand
CCGGCCTGCTGGAAGATCAAGAGGATGGTGCTGAACCAGGACATGGTGCTGGCCCGCAGGTACCGGCCGAAGATTTATGTGATCAATCCCTGGCGAGGGGTAAAGTCATGAAGCACCGAGAGGGCGGCGCCTCAGTTCGAAACGCAAAGGTAAAAGAGTTGGTCGCCTTTGCGATCGAGAAGGGCGCCTACCGGGCGAAGGCCTTTTCGGCAAGGAAAGTCGTGATGGACGAGCGGGTGAGGATGAAGTGCCAGATACCGCTCTGCCCGCACTACGGCCAGTGCCTGACCTGTCCCCCGAATGTCCCTACGGTTGACGAATTCCGTGCCGCGCTCAAGCGCTACGGCACTGCGGTGATGGTCCAGACGCGGACGCCCCTCACTATGGAAATTGATGCGTTTGATAAAGAGGAGGCGCGGCGGTTCCTCGAGTCACCGGGGAGCCCGACAACACCGAAAGGAGGTGAAAAGACAGAGGCATCGGAGAACTTCGATAACGTGAAGCTCTCTTCCGTGCGTTTGCACAAATTGGTGAACGAAGTCGAGGGGAGGGCGATTACTTTCGGATTCCCATACGCCCTGGGGCTGATCGGAGGCGACTGCATGCTTTGCCCCAAATGCGTAGGACAGGGCAGCGGCGCCGGCTGTCGCAGGCCGTACCAGGCAAGGCCGTCGATGGAGGGCGTCGGGATCGATGTGGTGAAGACCAGTATCAATGCGGGACTTCCCTTCGACATCCCTCCAAAGACGGAGATTGTCTGGAGCGGGTTGGTCCTGATCGATTAGAAAAAAGAAATGTCCGCTCCCTGTGCGGGCAGCGGACAGGCAACGAACCACACTAGATTGAGGAGGTTTACTATGGCAAGAGAAGAAATGACGAGTCTGCAGAGGGTAGCGGCCGCACTTACCTTCGGGCAGCCGGACCGTGTTCCGGCAGCACCGCTCGTCTGCGGTGCGTCCCACCGGTTTTCCGGTCTGACCTATGGAGAATGGTCCCAGTGCACGGATATCGACGCGATGGTCCAGGGCCATATCGACGCACTTGACATGATCGGCCATGACGGCGTCGTCATGCTCGTCGACCTGTCAGTCGAGGCCCACGCCTTCGGATGCGAAGTCAAATTCCCGGAGATGAACACCGCGCACCCGAACTATGACGATCCGTACCTGAAGAGCCATAAGGATTACAAGAAGATTCAGAAGATCGATCCCAGGAAGACCCAGCGGATGAAGGGCGTGATCGACCTCACCGCAGGCCTTTCGAAGCAGATCGGCAAGACCCATGCGATCGTGGGTTTCGTCTACGGCTCGATCGGCATTCTCAGCATGATGCGCGGACCGGAGGCCTTCTTCATGGACCTCATGGAATATCCGGATGAAGTCATGGAAGCGATTCAGGTGGTGGACGAAGTGCTCGTTGAATACGCCCAGGCTCAGCTCGAGGCCGGTGCTCACTCGATCTGCTACGACCACCTCTATGCCTCGCAGAGCATCCTGGGCAAGGACCTCTGGGAGAAATTCGAAGGCCCGTCAGTCAAGAAAGTGACCGACGTGGTTCACAAGGCCGGCGCGCTCGTCAGTTTCCACAACTGCGGAAACGGCATCTACTTCGATATGTCCGAGAAGTGGGGCAAGCCCCACGCCATCTCCCATGCCTATGTCGCCGACGACGTCGACAGCTGGGAAGAGCACAAGGCGAAGTGGGGAAAGAAGATCGGCACAATCGGGTGGATTCCACCGGGACCGGTGGCGATGCTCGGGACCCCTGAAGAGATCGAGGAAGAGTGCAAGGCCGAGATCGAGATCTTCGCGCCCGGCGCGGGCTTCGTGCTTGCCACGGGTTGCGAGTACGGACCGAATGCGCCGCTGCGGAACGCGAAGCGCATTGTAGAGGCGGCGAAGAAATACGGAGTCTACGAATAGCTCAAAACAGACAGGAACAAAAAACCATAACGGAGGCATGACAATGGCAACAAAAGAAAAGGAACAGGAATTGATAAAGAGGCTTCAGGACGCGGTGATAAACTACAAGGTCGCTGACGCCAAGAAGACTGCAGAAGAGGCTGTTGCATCCGGCGCGGACGCTTACAAAGTCACCATGGAAGGCCTTGCCGGCGGGATGGAGGTGGTGAGTCAAAAATTCGACTGCCACGAATACTTCGTCCCGGAGACGCTCCTCTGCGCAAAGGCGCTCTATGCAGCCCTCGACGTGCTGAAACCGCATATCAAGGCCCAGGCGGGGGGAGCGAAGGGGCAGGTGGTGCTCGGCGTCATGCAGGGCGACGTGCACGACCTCGGCAAGAACCTCATCAAGGCGATCTTCGAGGCTTCGGGGTGGACCGTCCATGACCTGGGCCGCGATGTCCCGCTCAAGAATTTCGTTGACGAGCAGCTCAAGACCGACTCGGATATCGTCATGCTCTCCGCCATGATGACGACCTCGATGGTCGGCATCAAAAAGCTCATCCCGATGATAAAGGAGAAAAACCCGAAGGTGAAGATCATGATCGGAGGAGCTCCGATCACCGAGAAGACCGTCGAGGAATACGGGGCTGACACTACGGCGGACAACGCGCCGAACGCCCTTCGGGAGGCGATGAAGATGCTCGACACACTCAGGAAAGGAAAGGCAGCGTAAGGATTTCCGACCGCCGGTTGCCGACAGGGTCTCGAACCTGCCGGTGTGAGTATGACCCTGCGGGAAGGCTCCTGCGGGGCATACTCGGCAGCGGATAGGGAAACTGGTTCCTGGCAGACGCAGGGAAGACATCCGAAAAAGGAGGACTTAGCGCATATGGAGCACACGATTATTTTTCAGCCCTCGGGCCGGCGCGGCCGGGTACCTGAAGGCACCACGATCCTTGACGCTGCCAGAAGACTGGGAGTAGGTATCGAGGCGGTCTGCGGAGAACAGCTCGTCTGCGGCAAGTGCCGTGTCAAAGTCATGGAGGGGTCTTTCCCGAAGGAGGGCATCACCTCGTCGATGGACCATCTGACCGAGCTTGACGAGAAGGAGGTCAAGGTCCTGAAGCGGAAGGATTCCGACGAACACATCCGTCTCGCCTGCTCGACAAGGATCAAGGGAGATGTCCTTGTATTCGTGCCGGAGGCGAGCAGGACCGGAAAGCAAGTGGTGTCCAAGGCTGCCGGGAAGATCAAGGTGAAGATAAAACCGGCTGTCCGGAAATACTATGTCGAGCTGCAGCTGCCTTCCCTGGACGACCCGCTCGGTGATTTCGAGCGGCTCGAGACTGCGCTTGCCGAAACGTATCGCCTGAAGAAACTCTCCATCGATTACCGGGCGCTCCAGAAACTGCCCGATGCGCTCAGGAAGGGGGACTGGAAGGTGACGGCGACGGTATGGCAGAATTCGGAGATCATCAGGGTCGAACCGGGAAAGGTCGAGACGAACATAGGGCTCGCCGTTGATATCGGCACGACGACGGTGGCAGGCTATCTCACTGACCTTAATACCGGCGAAGTGCTCGCTACCGAATCGATGATGAATCCCCAGGTGCGGTACGGCGAGGATGTCATGTCCCGTATCACCTATTGCATGATGAATGAAGAGACGGGCCTCAAAGAGCTGCAGGACACGATCATCGATGGCCTGAACACCATCGCGAAACAGGCAGCCCACAAGGCGGGCCATTCACCCGAGGACATCAGCGAAATGACCCTTGTCGGGAACACCGCGATGCACCATATCCTGCTCGGGATCAACCCTGAATACATGGGTGTCGCTCCCTTTACCCCGGCCCTCCATGAGTCTGTCGACGTGAAGGCAGATCGGTTCGGGATTCAGATCCTCCCCGCCGGCAACATCCATGTGCTGCCGATTGAGGCCGGCTTCGTCGGCGCCGACAATGTGGGCTGTCTCATCGCCGATGAACCCCACAAGAAGAAGGAGATGACGCTCCTCATAGACATCGGGACGAATGGCGAGCTTGTATTCGGCAACAAGGAGAAGCTCATCTCCTGCTCCTGCGCTACAGGTCCGGCGCTTGAAGGGGCACAGATCGAGTTCGGGATGCGTGCAGCTCCCGGCGCGATTGAACGGGTGAAGATTGACCCCGTGACCCTTGAGCCGACTTACAAGGTGATCGGGAGCGATCGCTGGAGCGACGGCGAGGCCAACATGGAGGCCAAGGGGATCTGCGGCTCGGCCATCATCGACGTCATCGCGGAGATGTTCAGGACGCGGATACTGAAGAAGAACGGCCAGATCAACATGGACCTCAAGTCGCCGAGGATTCGAAAGGGCGACAAGGGAATGAACGAATATGTCCTTGCCTGGAAGCACGAGACATCGATAGACCAGGACATCGTCGTTAACCAGAAAGACGTTCGTGCGATTCAGCTCGCAAAGGGCGCTCTCTATTCAGGGTGTCTCATCATGATGAGGAGGCTTGGAGGCAGACGATTCGACAGGCTGGCTGTTGCGGGGGCCTTCGGAAGTCATATCGACAAGGTCGCCGCCATGATCATCGGCATGTTCCCCGACTGCGACCTCAAGAAGGTCAAGTATATCGGGAACGCGGCAGGGGACGGCGCCCGCATAGCCCTCCTGAACGTGGACAAGAGGAAGGAGGCAAACGAGATCGCGCGCAAGGTCGAATATGTCGAGCTCGCTCTCGAGGAGGACTTTAACGACCGCTTCGGCGAGGCGATGCAGTTCCCTCACATGTTCGACGAGTTCCCTCACCTTAAGGGAATTCTGCCTGAAGAGGCAGTTGCCGTGTCGTGAATTTGATAGAATGATTCTATGCCGACCGCAGTCTCTGCGGCCCGCTGAAAAGGAGGAGAGGATGAAAGTCAAATACGTGGGAGAAACGAAGGACGCAAAAACCGTGGATGGGAAGGATGTCAAGCTCCAGAACGGAATGGATCTTGAGTGTATGGAGAAGGAATATCATTCGGCTACCACCGTGAGGGCGATACTCGCTTCAGGTGACCATGTCAAGGTCAAGAGGAATGAACTGAAAAAGATTGACGTGTGCTGAAGAGGAGAGATCAAAATTGCCCAATCCTGTCTCCGGATACGAGGATGAAAAGTATGACTTGACAGGGGCATGATATCGTTATATAAAATAGTGAGAAGGTGCCGAAAGGCTTAATAGGGAATCCCGTGAGAATCGGGAGCGGTCCCGCCGCTGTAACCGGGGATGAAAGCCGACTGAGCCACTGTCCGCTTCAGGCGAATGGGAAGGCCGGCAAGTAAAATGAACCGGCAGCCAGAAGACCTGCCTATGGATGACAGAAAAAGGGAGAAGGGGTAGCCGGAGGAAAATCGGCAACTCCCGTTTCCTGTCCGCGGTGTTTTTCAGAGCCTTTCCGTGGAGGAAGGTGGGGATGAAGTGAAACAGGGTGCAATCCTCAGGGCAGTAATGCTCTGAGGATTTTTTATTCTGGGGAGGGAGATGGCTTCGATGCCTAAGAAAGAAGTATGTATCGTGTTGTTTCTCATCATCGTCTTCGGTTTGTTCTCTGCGAATGCTTTTGCGGGTGAAACGCCAAGAAGGATAGTCTCACTCGCTCCGAATATGACCGAGATCCTGTTCGCAATCGGTCTCGGCGATAGGATTGTCGGGGTCACGAGCTATTGCGATTATCCCGAGGAGGCGAAGAAGAAGCCGAAGGTCGGGGGGATGTCGAATCCGTCGCTCGAGGCCGTGATCTCACTGAAGCCCGATCTGGTCGTGATGACCACCGACGGAAATCCCAAGGAATTTGAGGAGCGGCTCCATTCCCTGAAAATGAGGACCTACGTCTTCAGGGCGAGCAGGCTTCCCGAATTGCCTCGTGGCGTCAGGGAAATGGGGAAAGAACTCGGCGTGCAGGAAAAGGCGGATGCCTTTGCCCGGGAGTTTGAAACTGCGCTCAGCGGATTTGCGGCCGGGCAGCGGACAAACGGAGTCAAGAAACAGACCACGAAGAAGGCGCTCTTCATCGTCTGGCCCGAACCCCTGATCGTGGCAGGTCCCGGCACAGTTATCGATGATGCGCTCGCCGTCATCGGTGCAGAAAATATCGCATCGAAGGCTCACATCTCATATCCGAAGTATTCGATAGAAGAGATTATCCGGCAGTCGCCGGATGTGATCATTATCGGCAGGGGGATGGAAAGCAAAGATATAGAGAAGGTTGCGGTAGGTCTCCTCAAGAGGCTGCAGGCGGTGCCTGCGGCAAGAAACAAGAAAGTCTTTTATGTGAGCGACGATCTCTACCGGCTCGGTCCAAGGACGATACGGGGCATCGGGGAGATTTCGAGGCTTGTGGATTGGTGAACCGTGAGAAATAAGATATTCTTTCTCATCGTGCTCTTCGCGCTTATCCTCCTCTTCTCTCTCTTTCTCGGGCCGACGGTGATAAACCCCTTCACCATGGACGAGACAACGAGGGAGATCCTCTTTTCGGTGAGGGCGCCGAGGGTCGTTGTGGCTGCGCTCATGGGAATGGCCCTGGGAGCTTCCGGGGCGGTATTGCAGGGGATACTGAGAAATCCCCTCGCCGACCCTTACATCCTCGGCATATCGAGCGGGGCGTCTCTCGCCGCGGCGCTCGGCATCCTCGGCGGCATGACGTTTTTCGGCAGCTTCACGATACCGGTGCTCGCCTTCATCGGCGCGATCGTGACAGGGAGTATGGTCGGCGCAATGGGCTGGAAGAGGGGAGGGCTCTGGCCCGAGAGGCTTCTCCTTGCGGGGGTCGGTCTCAGTTTTCTCTTTTCGTCCCTCCTCATGCTCATCATGAGCGTATCGACGGACGAGGGGATAAGGAAGGCGATGCTCTGGATATTCGGAGACCTCTCGATGTCCGAGTGGTCGCGCATACCCTATGGGCTCGCATTCGTGTTTGTCGGCATTGTACTATCGGGCCTGAAGGCGAAGGCGCTCAACGCGCTCATCCTCGGCGACGAATTCGCCCACAGCCTCGGCTTCACACCCCACACCGAGAGGTTCATCCTCTTTATTTCGATAGGTCTCATGACCGCGGCATCGGTATCGCTCGGAGGGATGATAGGCTTTATCGGACTGCTTGTCCCCCATATGATCAGATTCTTCGCTGGATCCGACGGCAGGGTCCTCATCCCTGCATCGGCACTCGCCGGGGGCGCGCTCCTCTGCATAGCCGATCTTATCAGCAGATCGATACTGCCTCCCATGGAACTCCCCGCGGGTGTCATCACCGCTCTCATCGGTTCGCCCTATTTTCTCTATCTCCTCAGGAGGAAGAATGTCCTCGGCATATAAACCTGCGATTCTCGAGTTCGACTGCATCTCTTTTTCCTATGCGAGGAACGGATCGTTCATCGACGACCTCTCCTGCTCTGTCGGTGAGGGGGAGTTCATCGGACTCCTCGGCGCGAACGGTTCGGGCAAGTCGACGATCCTGAAGCTCGGCAGCGGAATCCTGAAACCCTCTTCCGGTGAACTCAGGCTTTGGGGAAAGCCGATCCGGACCTATTCCAACAAGGACCGGGCTAAACTGATCTGTTACCTGCCTCAGACGCTCGATATCAGAGTGCCTTTTTCGGTGCGGGAACTCGTGCGCATGGGTCTCTATCCATACGATATCCCTCCTGCGATGACGGTGGATGACGCCCTCGACATGGTCGGGCTGAGAGACAAAGCGGATGCGTATCTGCCGGACCTGAGCGGGGGCGAGCGAAGGAGAACCTTTATCGCGATGACGTTGCTCCAGGGCGCCGGTCTTCTGCTCCTCGACGAGCCGCTCGCCAACCTCGATATACGATACCAGATAGAACTCGTATTGCTCCTGAGGAGACTGAAAGAGCAGAGGAACATATCCGTCGTCATGGCGCTTCATGATATCAATATCGCGCTGCAGTTCGAGAAGGTGATACTCATTAAGAACGGCCAGATACTCGGCTCGGGAGGCCCTGAAGCGGTCCTGACCGATGAGATGCTGAAAAAGTCCTTTGACGTAAGCGTTGAGGTGAAACGGTCGGTCGACGGCAGGCCGTATGTCGCGTACAAAAACAATCTCTGAGGTTCCGGAGGAGAGATCCCGATGAGCAAGAAGATCGTTTTCATTACCGGAGGCGCACGGAGCGGAAAGAGCAGTTTTGCGCTGAGAGAGGCCCTAAAAGTCCGCGGAGGGCGGGCCTTCATCGCGACTGCGGAAGCTACCGACAGCGAGATGGAAGAGCGTATCGAAAGACACAAAAAGGACCGCGGTGACGGATGGAAGACATACGAGGAGCCGGTGAAGATTGCGGAGGTCCTCAGGGATGCGGAAAAAGATCATCCGGTCATCGTGATTGATTGCCTCACCATCTGGCTTGCGAATGTGATGATGCAGTCGGGGCTCGATGTCGAGGCGGAAATCGAGCGGCTCCTCTCAACGCTGAAGAACTCGGCCCGAGGCGAGATATTCATCGTTTCGAATGAGGTGGGCATGGGAATCGTCCCTGAACATGAGCTTGCGAGGAGGTTCAGAGATGCGGCAGGAAGATTGAATCAGAGGGTCGCCGCGACTGCGGATGAGGTCTATGTGACGTTCTCGGGCATACCCGTAAGAATCAAAGGATAAAGGAGAGACGATGCTACAGGAGAGACTGAAAGAGATCAGGCCCCTCAAGACTGAGTTCGCGGAGAAGGCGCAGGGACGCCTCGACAACCTCACAAAGCCGAGGGGCAGCCTCGGCAGGCTTGAAGAGTTTGCGCGGAGACTCGTCATGATTACGGAAGACACGAGTCCGGAATTGGATAAGAAGGTGATCTTCACGTTTGCGGGAGACCACGGCGTCGCCGATGAAGGGGTTTCCGCCTATCCGAGGGAAGTGACACCGCAGATGGTCCTCAATTTCCTGAACGGCGGAGCGGGAATCAACGTGCTTGCCCGGCATGCAGGGGCAGAGGTCGTTGTCGTCGATATCGGGGTCGATTACGATTTTGGAAACATGGGCGGGCTCGTCTCCCGGAAGGTCGTCAAGGGCACAAAGAACATGCGCAGGGGTCCTGCAATGACAAGGGTCGAGGCCGAGTCTTCCGTCAGGGTGGGGATAGAACTCGCCGAGGCCTATGCGGGAAAGGGCTACAAAATCTTCGCAACGGGCGACATGGGAATAGCGAACACGACCCCCTCCGCCGCGATAGCCGCTGTCCTGACCGGCAGGCCGGTTGCGGAGGTCACCGGCAGGGGCACCGGGATCAGTGACGATTCCCTGAAGAACAAAATCAAGGTGATAGAGGACTCCATCGCCCTAAATCGTCCCGATTCGAAGGACCCTATCGATGTCCTTTCGAAGATCGGGGGCGCCGAAATCGGGGGGATCGCCGGGTTGGTTATCGGTGCGGCCTCACAGAGAGTCCCCGTTGTCATCGATGGTTTTATATCTACGGCTGGGGCCCTGATCGCTTACTTCCTCGAGCCGCTCACGAAGGAGTATATGTTTGCCGCCCACAGCTCCGTCGAGATCGGCCACAGGGTCATGCTCGAAACATTAGGATTGAGGCCTATTCTCGATCTCGACATGAGGCTCGGCGAGGGCACCGGTGCCGCGCTCGCGATGCTCATGATCGAGGCCGGGCTGAAGATCTACCGGGAAATGGCGACCTTCGGCGACGCGGGGGTTTCGACCGAGAAGGGTGCATGAGGGGATTGATTCTCGCATTCCGGTTCCTTACGATCATACCCATACCGGTGCGGGTGAGGGGCGGGGTTTCCGCCCTGGATCTGTCCAGGTCAGCGGTCTTTTTCCCCGCTGTCGGCGCCTTTCAGGGTCTGCTGGCCGCCTCCGTTGCGACGGTGTCACTAAAGCTCTTCACGGGGGAAGTCGCGAGCGTCCTCGCGATTTCCGCGATGATCATGAGCAATGGGGGCTTCCATCTTGACGGGCTTGCCGACACCTTCGACGGCCTGGCGGTGAAATCAAGCGGAGACAGGGGAGCTGACAGAGAGAGGCGTCTCAGCGTGATGAAAGACAGCGCTACGGGAGCGATCGGGGTCGTTGCCGTAGTACTCGCCATCATCCTGAAATACCTCATCCTGGCTGATCTCCTCATGAAGGCGCCGAAAGATACCGCCTCATCCTTGTTGTTCCTCATGCCGGTGTTTTCGAAGTGGGTCATCGTCGCCTCCCTGTACCTCGGGACGTCGGCGCGGCAGGACGGACTGGGGAAGATGTTTATCGATTCCGTCACGATAAGCACGGTCATCCTTTCGTCATTCTGCTCGATCCTGTTCTGCTTCATCGTCTCTGCACTTTATCTCTACCCGCCATACGGCCCAAGTGTGCTCGCGCTCTTTTTCTCCCTCTACGCCGTGTTCACTGTCTTCAGCTTTGCGGCGGGCTGGTTCTGCAAGAGGAGATTCGGCGGCTTGGCGGGAGACAATTTCGGTGCGATCAATGAAATCGCGGAAATCCTTTTTCTCTTCATGGCGGTGCTATGGTTACAACGCTCTATTTAGTCAGGCACGGTGAAACGGAAGGGAGCGGGGTGAAACGCTATCACGGCAGCATCGATGTCCCGATCTCGGAAAGGGGAATCCGGCAGCTGAGGGATGCATCAGCCTTTATTCGGGGATATCTGAAAACCCTCGGTGCCTCACGGCGTTCGAGTTATCTGAGAGAGGTCCATCGTGTTTCCGAAGCCGCTTCTGGATGCGGAGTCAGGGAAGAGAGACTCCAGGCGGTCTACTGTTCAGATCTCAGCAGGGCGGTGAGGAGCGCGGAGATAATCGCCGAGCCCTATGCGCTGCAGGCCATGATCATTCCCGACTTCAGGGAACGGAATTTTGGCGTCTGGGAAGGGATGACCTTTACCGAGATTAAGGAAGCGTATCCATCCGAATTTGAGTCGTGGGCAGGCAACCCCCTGCGATACAATCCCCCCGGAGGAGAGAACACAGTCGAGGTGAAAGAGAGGGTCTGCAGGGCATTGGACAGGGTTTTATCGAGTCATCCTGAAGAGAATATAGCGGTCGTCGCTCATGGAGGGGTGAACAGAATCATCCTCTGTCACCTGCTCGGCGTCCCCCTGGAGAATATCTTCAGAATCGAACAGGACTATGGAGCGGTGAATGTCATCGAATTCTGGGAGAGATATCCCGTTGTGAAGCTCATGAACCGGGGAGCGCATGAGTAAGGCGCTCATGATTCAGGGGACCGGCTCAGGAGTGGGCAAGAGCATCATCGTCGCCGGGCTCTGCAGATTGTTTAGTGATTGGGGAATGAATGTCGCCCCTTTCAAGGCGCAGAATATGGCCCTGAATTCGTTCATAACAAGAGAAGGCGGCGAGATAGGCCGTGCTCAGGCAGTCCAGGCGGAAGCGGCGAGGATCGAGCCGTCGGTCGACATGAATCCGATACTGCTCAAGGCCACGGGTGAGGCAAGCTCCCAGGTGATCATGAACGGCAGGGTCCATTCCGATATGAAGGCGAATGATTATTACGCGTTCAAACATGAGGCCTGGAGGGCGGTCACGCAGGCGTATGAGCGGTTGTCATTGAAACATGATGTCATCGTTATCGAGGGCGCGGGAAGTCCGGCGGAGATTAACCTCATGGATGATGAGATCGTGAACATGAAGGTTGCGCGGCATGCGAATGCCCCTGTCCTCCTCGTCGGCGACATCGACAAGGGAGGCGTCTTCGCATCCCTTCACGGTACCGTCGAACTCCTCAAAAACGGGAAATCGGATGCCGATTTCATCAGGGCCTTCATCGTAAACAAGTTCAGGGGAGATACCTCGATCCTGGAGCCGGGGCTCCGCATGATAGAGGAAAAGACCGGCAGGCCTGTCATCGGCGTGATACCCTATCTCGGTAGCCTCGGTCTCCAGGAGGAAGACGCGATACCGGCCGACCGTTTGCGAAACCGTTTCTCCCTTCATTCCTCCTCTCCTGAGGGCAGGATAAAGATCGTTGTGCTGGGACTCAGGTACATCGCTAATTTCACGGACTTTGATCCCTTTCTCTTCGAGCCGGGGGTTGATCTGACCTATTCCCTCTGGGACGGTGACATCGAAAGCGCTGATCTCATCTTCATTCCCGGCTCAAAAAACACGGTCAGAGACCTCCTGTTCCTCAAAGAACATGGCGTGGAGAGGAGTATCAAGAAGGCAGTCGAAAGGGGGACACCCCTCATAGGGATATGCGGAGGGTATCAGATGCTCGGAAAGACGATATATGATCCCGAGGGGATCGAAAGCGGGTGGAGAGAGACGGCAGGTTTCGGTTTTTTGGATACTGAGACCGTCTTCGAAAAGACGAAGGTGACTTCTCAGGTTGAGGCATACCCTTCCGGTATTGCGAGTTTGGGCTTCGGCGTGGACCACAAGGTCAGGGGGTACGAGATTCATATGGGCAGGACCTCAGGAGATCTCGGCCTCTTCAGGATAGTGAGATTCTCTTCCGATTCCCGCGACGAATACGCGGGACCGCTTTCGGAAGGCTCCGCAAAGGGAAATGTCTGGGGAACCTACATCCATGGTCTCTTTGATGACGATGGCTTCAGAAGGAGACTGCTCGATTCGGTCAGACAGAGAAAAGGGTTGGCGCCGCCAGGAGAGACGATAGGGTACGCAGAATTAAAGGAAAAGGCGATGGACGGGTGGGCAAAGACTCTGGAGGAGGCTCTCGATATGAATTTCGTCCTTAAGCTTGTCGGAATCAAGAAGAGGAGTGCGGTATAGATGCGGTTCTAAGCGACTGCCCTAGGCGGTCACAGAGAGGCATGCGAGGGGAATCCCGTGAGAACCGGGAACTGCCCCGCAACTGTAAAGGGAACAAAAGCCATGAGGCCACGGTCTCGAATGATCGGGACGGGAAGGCCGGTGAGTAGGTTGCCCTGAGTCAGGAGACCTTCGATGCCTGTAAAACGAATGCCCTTCGAGGGAAGAGGAGGTTTTATGGCGAGATACCGTGCCGGTTAGCACCGCGCAGTGAGGCTGTTCCGATAGCACGAAATCAAGGAGATGAAAGGATGGCAAAAATTTATGCATAGAGTATGGCTGGTGCTGTTAACAGTGTTTATCCTGTCATTCGCCCCGGGCGTCCGGGCGGAAGATAATGTGAAGATCGGAGAGGTGGTCGTGACTGCGGGGAGAATCGAGGAGCCCCTCGAGGAGACGACGAGCGATGTGACGGTTATCAAGGCTGAGGATATCAAGAAGATGAATGTGGTCCTTGTCCCGGAAGTCCTCCGGAAGGTTCCGGATCTCTCCGTCGTGCAGACCGGGGGCGACGGCAGGCTCACGCAGGTCTTCCTGCGGGGCGGAGATCCCAAGACGACGCTCGTCATGATAGACGGCGTCAAGGTCAACAGCATCGCCACGGGCGGCTATGATTTCTCAAAAGTGCCGGTGGAGGATATCGAGCGGATAGAGATCGTTAAGGGCTCCCAGAGCACGATTTACGGGTCTGAGGCGATGTCAGGAGTGATCAACATCATCACGAAGAAGGGAGAAGGGGGGAAACCGAAGTTTGTCCTCTCCTTTGAGGGGGGGTCATTCGGGACATACAGCCCTTCCCTGACCGTGTCAGGAGGCGATCAGGCCCTGAACTACCGATTTACCGGGTTGTATTACGATACGCAGGGCATATCGGCGGCAGCGGACGGGACCGAGAAGGACGGGTATAAGAACGGCTACGTGTCCGGGAATTTCGGCATCAAGCCCTCGACGAGTACCGAGATCGAGATCTTCGGGAATTACTCTTCCGACCGCACGGATCTCGATAATTTTGATTTCGTGACGGGCAGGGCGACTGATTCTTTGACCTTTGTCCAGAATGGATGGCACTACCTCGCAGGCGTGAGGGGCAAACTCTACCTCTTCGACAAGTGGGAGCAGGTGCTGACGCTTTCTGCCTACGGCGATCTCCTCAAGTTCAGGGACCCTCTTGTTCAATTCAATAACGCCGATGTCTTCGACAAGAGACAGATCGCTGACTGGCAGAACAATCTCTATCTCGCCGAAGCCGTTACGCTCACCGCAGGTCTCACCTATCAACATGAGAGCGCGGAGAATCGGGGCAACTTCGAAGAAGCGGTCATCGACAGGGCCGCGTACCTGAACAGCAAACTGAAGTTCTTCAAGGACGCCCTGATCGTCAACGCCGGCCTGAGATATGACAACTACGATCCATTCGGCAGCAAAACCACATATAAGGTCGGTGCCGCTTATACTATCAAGGAGATCGATGCGACGCTCAGGACAAGTTATGCGACCGGCTTCAGGGTGCCGTCGCTGAATGACCTCTTCTACCCTTTCTACGGAAACCCGCATCTGCAGCCTGAGGAGTCGAAATCATTTGAGGCGGGAGTCGTAAAGTCTTTTCTCGAGGAGAAACTGCAGCTGTCTGTCAGCTATTGGAACACCGATTATACGAATATGATACAGGCAGACCCCGTCACCTTTACGGCGGTCAATATCGCGAGCGCTTCCGTAAAGGGCGTAGAGGCAAGTGCTTCCTACCAGATCGATGCCTTCTCCCTGAGGGCGGGGTATACTTATCTCGACGCGAAGGATAAGGCGACAGACCTGCCGCTGAACTGGAGGCCGCAGAACAAGTTCGTCTTCAGCGCGGGATATGCAACTTCCGTCATCTCCGTGCTTGCGGATTACCTTTATGTCGGAGGTCGGTTTAATTCACAACTCGACGCCTCGATAGGAAGGAAGATGGCGCCCTATTCGCTCGTTAATCTAAGCGGGACATACAAGGTATCAAAGGTTATCGCTCTCTTCGCGAGGATCGAGAATATCTTTGATGCCCATTACGAGGAAGTATTGAGTTACGGGACAAAGGGGACGTCAGTGTATGGGGGCATCAGAGCAACCTTTTAGGACGATCTTCATCAGAAGGAGCGTACTCATATCGTTCTTTCTCCATTCGCTCGTCCTCTGCGCGGCCGCACTGCCCGTCACGCATGTGCCGCTTAAGGAAAGGATATTCATGGTAAAGATAGAAACGGAGCAGGCCGCGCGCCCTGCCGTTGAGAGGGGGCAGGGCGCTGCGGCCGGGAAGGAGGCGAGAGAGGAAAAGAAGAACATCAAGAGGCCGGGACTCCTAAGAAGGGTTGATGAGCAGATCAACCCGCCGCCGGAGAGCAGACGCGACCCCGGCACTGTCCGGAATACTCAGGAGACCGAAACAACGGCGGAGCAGCCTTCAGGCGTTTCCGCGGTTCAGGAGAGCGGCATCGCTTCGGATGGGGGGCAGGGTCTGCCGTCAGGAGCAGTCGAAGGATTCTTCGGAGGCGGAGGCGTGGCGAGGGGTAGCATGGGGGCCTCACTCTATGGAGCGGGGAGCGGTTCAGCATCCGCTCGCGGTTCGGGAGGAGGCGAGGAGAATTATTTGCGGCGGATACAGGAACTCATTGAGCGGACAAAGATATATCCCCACCTCGCCCGCAAGAGGAAGCAGGAGGGTACCGTCGTCGTTCAGTTCACGATGGACTCAAAGGGGCTTCCCCGGGAGATCAGGATCATGCGGAGTGCCGGCTTTGCCCTCCTCGATACCGCGGCCCGTGAGATCATAACCAAAGCGGCGCCCTTCCCTTACGTGAAGGGCGCCATAGAGGTCCCGATAACGTTCAGACTGAGCGAGGAAAATTGACCGGCGCCGGATTGCACATTCAAGGTTCATAATGGGGTAAAATAGTAAAACATGGGGACGACTGATTCGTCCTATTTCATGAATGGGGAAGATGGCCGGAGAGGGTAATCATGCGTAGAGGGTATATCCAGGTTTATACGGGGGCCGGAAAAGGCAAGACAACTGCTGCATTCGGACTCGCCCTGCGCGCGGCAGGCGCGGGGCTCAGGGTGTTTATCGCCCAATTCGTAAAGCAGAAGAGATGCAGCGAACACGAGATGCTCGAAAGGTTTCAGGACCTCATCACGCTGCGGCAGTACGGCAAGGGGTTTATCCTCAGGAGGAAGCCGAGACCGTCCGATGTCAAGGCTGCCCAGGAGGGCCTCAGTGATCTCATCGCCGCGATCAAGTCGGCCGCCTATGATGTCTTTGTCCTCGACGAGGCGAATGTTGCGGTGCATTACAATCTCCTTACGGTGAATGACCTGCTCTATCTCATGGAGATAAAGCCGAAGAAGACCGAACTTATCATCACCGGCAGGTACGCTGACGAGAAGATCATCCAGAGGGCAGACCTTGTGACCGAAATGCGGGAGGTCAAGCACTATAAGGATAAAGGGGTAAAGGCGAGACTCGGTATCGAGAAGTAGGCCCCTCTGTCATGGCGAAGATCACGGTCATAGGTATCGGCTATAAGCCCCTCGGCGGAGAGGCGTCCGAAATTCTTGGCCGCGCCGATGTGATCCTTGCCTCGGGAAGGCTCTATGAGGTTTTTCGGGGATATGCCGAGTTTGAGAAGACGGCGGATCGGGTCAAGGTAATAGACAATATTGAGCAGACCTTTGCGTTTATCCGGGATAATCGGCGGACTCTCTCGATCGCGCTCCTTGCTTCAGGAGACCCCCTCTTCTTCGGCATCGGCAAGAGAATTACCGAGGAATTCGGGAGAGAAGCGGTCGAAATCATTCCCGATCTCTCGAGCATCCAGGTCGCCTTCTCTCGCATAAAGGAGTCATGGGACGACGCGTTCCTCATAAGCCTCCATGGCGGCCCTGACCCGGCGCGGAGGCGGAAATTGCCTTACGAACTGGAGGACATCCCCGGTCTGCTCGAGAAATGGAGAAAGGTCGCGGTCCTCACCGATGCCGCGAAGAATCCGCCGGCCGTTGCGGAGGCGCTTATGCGACACGCGCGGGAGCGGGATGTTCTCCCTTCCGGTCTTCGGATGTATGTCTGCGAAAAACTCGGCTACCCCGATGAAAGGATTACCGGGGGCAGGCCGGAGGAGATAGCGGGCCGTTCATTCTCGGAGCCGAACGTCGTCATTATCATGAGAGAAGATAAGTCCCTTCGCAAGAACGATCCTGCAGGATAATTTCGCAAGAGTTACGAAAGGTATCGGTTACCGTCTCACTCCCCGAGGCTCCTGTCATAGAGCTCATTCTTGCTCAGTCCGTATTGCTCTGAAACGGTCCTCGCAGCTTCCTTCCTGCTCTTGCCCCTTTTCATCAAAACGAACATCTCCTTTACCGCATCGTCAAGAGAAGCTGCTTCCCCGGCTGCCCCCTGAACAATCATGACGTATTCGCCGGCTATCGTTCTCTCGGTCAAGACACCGCTGAGATCAAGAAGGTTTCCTCTCAGGACCTCTTCGTGAATCTTTGTTATCTCCTTTACGAGGGCGACCCTCCTCTCCCCGAATATCTCTGCCATGTCCTCGACCGTTTCGAATATCCGGTGCGGGGCCTCATAAAAGACGAGGGTCCTTTTTTCTGTCGCGAGTTCGCTCAGGGTCTTCCGCCTTTGGTTTCTCTTCTGCGGCAGGAAGCCGATGAAGGTGAACTCCCTGATCGGAAGACCTGACAGCGAAATAGCTGCGATGAGAGCGGAGGGACCGGGGACCACCACGATCTCGATGCCGTCTTCTATCGCCTTTTCTATCAAGACGCTTCCCGGATCGGAAATCCCGGGGGTGCCCGCATCGGAGATGAGGGCTACGGACTCTCCAGTATGGAGCCTCCGCAGCACCTCTTCAGACTTCACCTTTTCCTTTTCTCCCCAGTAGCTCATGAGGGGCTTCGAAATGCCGTAGTGGTTCAGGAGTTTTGAAGAGTGGCGCGTGTCCTCGGCGGCGACGATATCGACCTCTTTCAAGACCCTTAGAGCCCTGAGCGTTATGTCCTCAAGATTACCGATAGGGGTAGAAACGATGTAGAGGATGCCTTTCATGTCCCTCGTCTCTAAAGTGAGATACGCCGCTGAAAAGCGTTAATGCGAAGGGTTGGAATCAGGCTGTGCCATGCGATACTCTATTTCTTGAAACTGCCCTTAAATCTATTCAGCCACATGATATGGCTTCTCTCTTCGTTGATGATTTCATCCACGATTTCCCTTTCTTTCACAGCATCCCGTATACCGTAGAAATAGAGGAGGGTCTCTTTTTCGAAGCCGAGCGCGAAGTTCACCGCGTCCTCAACGGTCTTCACGTGAGCGAGGGACGGAAGGGATTTGTTCTTTCCGAGGAAGAACTCGGACTCCACGATAGCCCTGAGGTACTGTTCGGCCTCTTCCCAGTTCTCCGGCTCGTCATCTCTTATGATGCCGGCAAGCTCGCTGAATGTCTTCTCGTGCCTCTGCTCCTTCGCGGCGAGGTTCGAAAAGAGCTTCGCAAGTCCTTCGTCCCGCCTTAAGTTCTCCGCCATGGTCGTGTAAAACTGGTATCCCAACCTCTCCGTCTGTACGGCCTGGTCGATGACTTCCCGTATCGAAAACCTTTCCATGTATCGCCTCCTCTATCCGAATCGTGACCGGTTATTCCGTATCGAGTTTCAGCAGTTTTCGCAACTTCTTGTCCGCCTTTACGATTTCGTCGACGTCGTCACCGGTAAGGTCCCATGAATATTCGCCCTTCGCGGTCCTGTGGAGCTTGATCTTTACCGGCTTCCGGGGTTTCACCTGCTGGATGTCGGGCTGCTTCTTAACCTGAACGGCATTGTCGGCGGCAAGAAGAATTCCCGGAGAAGAGAAAACAGCGGAGAGACAGAGAGAGAGTGAAACGGCGGTAATTGTATGAAATAATTTCTGAGAAAAAATCATCGAAATCCTCCCCGGCTTTTCGTTTCTCCGCCTGCTCCTAATAGCTCCTGTAACGGTTTGTTATCGGGAATCTCCTGTCCCGGCCGAAGGCCCTCCCCGTTATCTTGATGCCCGGCGGTGACTGCCTCCTCTTATACTCGCTCCTGTCGATCATTCTGATAACTTCTTCGACGCACTTCGCTTCGCAGCCCAGGCTCAGGCCCGCGGGCAGGATCTCCTCGAAACTCCTGTCGTCTTCGACGTATGCCTTCAGGATAGGATCGAGGACTTCATAGGGAGGGAGTATATCGCGGTCTTTCTGATCGGGTTTGAGTTCAGCCGAAGGCTCTTTTGTCAACACCCTTTCCGGTATGACCTTTCCGGACCCTTTCTCATTCCTCCATTCGCAGAGCTTATATACCATCGTTTTCGGAACGTCCTTGATCACCGCAAACCCGCCGGCCATGTCGCCATAGAGCGTAGCGTAGCCGACGCTCATCTCGGATTTGTTCCCCGTCGTCAGGACGAGCCAGGCAAACTTGTTCGAAAAAGCCATGAGGATGTTGCCCCGTATCCTGGCCTGAAGATTCTCTTCCGTCGTATCCTGTGCGAGCCCCCCGAAACGGGCCTCGAGAACCTTGAGATAGGAATGGTATATCTCTGCGATCCGGACCTCAAAGAGTTCGATACCGAGATTCCCTGCGAGTTCGAAGGCGTCTTCCCTGCTCTCCTTCGAGGTATAAGGCGAAGGCATGAAGAGCCCTTTCACGTTCTCATTCCCGAGGGCATCCACCGCAATCGCGGCGACGATGCTCGAGTCGACGCCGCCGCTCAAACCGATGACCACGCCGCTGAACCTGTTCTTCCTCACATAATCGGCTGTCCCGAGGACGAGGGCGCTATAGACTTCCTCAGCGGGATCGAAGACCCGGCTCACCCTTGCCGGAAGCGGGTTTCCTGTCTTCTGCCTTTTCTCCCGCGAAATGGTTATTCGCTCCGACCGTGACCCCTCCGCAGTGACGGCCTCCCGCCTTCTTCGAGGGTCGTGGAGTCTTCGCATGAAGACGGCATCGGCGTTCAGGTCGATTATGAGCAAATCCTCCTCGAACTGTTTCCCCCTGCATAGGATCTCACCTTTTTCGCTGCAGACGAGACTGTGTCCGTCGAAGACGAGTTCATCCTGACCGCCGACGGTATTCAGATAGGCGATGATCACTGCGTTATCCGTTGCGCGCGAGGAGAGCATATTCTCCCTGAATGCAGCCTTCCTGAAATGGTAGGGGGATGCGTTGATGTTGATGATCAACTCAGCCCCGAAAAGGGACTGCACGTGAGCCGGTCCGTCGGGATACCAGATGTCCTCGCAGATATTCACGCCGAATTTGAAATCCCTGATGCTGTATACGGGGAACCGGGTCCCTGCCTGGAAATACCGGTATTCATCGAAGACCCCGTAATTGGGCAGATACATCTTATGATAGACATCCGTAAGAGTCCTGTTGTGGAGGATCGCGGCGGCATTATAGATGTCCTCTTTCCTGTCGACAAAACCGACTATGGCGGTTATATCCCACACTTCCTCCCTGATTTTCCCGAGGGCTTCGATGTTGTCCTTTATGAACTGCGGTTTCAGGAGGAGGTCTTCGGGGGGATACCCGGTGACGGAGAGTTCGGGAAAGGCGACGATATCGGCAGAGGACTCTCCTGCCCTCCGTATGTACTGAATGATCTTCTCCGTGTTGCCCTCTAAATCCCCGACGGTCGGGTTGATCTGGGCAAGGGCGAGTCTCAGCGTCCTCATGACTAATAATAATGAAAGGGAGCCGATTTGTAAAGGCGAGCCGGCCATCGTTGTGCTGTCACCGTCAGCGATTTTCTTCGCCCGATATATTATAATGTGCGGAGGCGATTATCTCTCTTCCAAGGAGGTTCGTAAGGCCTTGCGATTATGGCCGAAGTTGTTTAAGGGTTTTCGGGAAGTAAAGGTCTTCTTCATATCCTTGAGCCTGATTGTGCTCTTCTTCATCGCTGCAATCTTTTTCGGTATCTATCTCAGGAGCGATGCCCTGATGTTCGAGACCATCAGGGATGAGGCGAGATCATATTTTGACCTGATCCTGCAGACGAGAATATGGAACGCACAACACGGCGGCGTCTATGTGGAGAAGAAGGAGGGTGTCGGCTCAAATCTTTATCTGAAAGAGGTAGGCATCGAACCGGACATAGTCTGCAGCAACAACAGGGTTTTGACGATGCGGAATCCCGCCCTTATGACGAAGGAGATTTCTCAACTTATCGGGAAAAGAAGCGGGGTAAGATTTCACATAACCAGCCTCAAACCGATAAACAGCGAGAACTCACCGGACAGGTTCGAGCGTGACGCGCTTCTGGAATTTGAAGGCGGTAAGAAGGAGGTCTCGAGCGTGGACAGGACAATCGTTCCACCTCTATTCAGGTATATGGCACCTCTCTCTGTGGAACAATCGTGCCTCGCCTGCCACGAACGGCAGGGATACAAGGTGGGAGATATCCGCGGGGGCATAAGCGTCACGATACCGCTCGGCGGATTGGAAGAAAAGATGCGCACAAACAGGATCATGCTGATGCTCCTCTTGATATTCACCGTTGTGCTTCTCATGTCGACCCTCTACTATATGGTCTGGAGGCTTGTTTTACGGCTTCATGAATCTAGGAAAAAACTAAGGCATATCTCGATCACCGACGAGTTGACGGGACTAAGAAACCGGCGGTATATCATGGGACGATTGGGAGAGGAATTCCAGCGGGCAAGGCGCATCGAGAAGTCACTGGGCGTGATTATGCTCGATCTCGATAATTTCAAGCAGCTGAACGATCTTTACGGGCACCAGTTCGGAGACGTCATACTTCGTGCCGTGGCTAAGCGGATGCAATCGAGCCTCAGGGACTATGACCTCGTCGGAAGGATCGGCGGGGAGGAATTCCTTATCGTTTCGCCTGATTCCGATATTGAAGAGACCGGCAGGATCGCCGAGAGGATGAGGACCATCATCAGAGACGAACCTATCGGCGACGGTTCGAAAGAGATGACCGTTACTGTCAGCGCCGGCATAACTATGCTGAGAGATGAAGACCGGGGTATCGATGCCCTGCTCAGGAGAGCAGATAAGGCGTTATACAGGGCCAAACAGGAGGGGAGGGACAGGGTCGCCTCGTCCTGAGAATGTTGTTGCCCGTTGATTTCCGTGAGGCTCTGCCGCCCCGATAAACAGTTGTAACCTCGCTCCAATATAGTGTAGACTTCAAAGACCGATAATCAAGATTCGAGAACGTATCTCAATGCATAACCGGTGAAGGAGGAATAATGATGAAGAAGGGAATAATCGCAAGTTTCGTTTTAGTTGGCCTGTTGATCTTCAGTCAGGCCTACACTGCTGAGCAGGCGGTGCATTCGGGTCATCACGGGTCACAGGCCGAAGTCCAGCAGGTCAAGGAAATCGTCAGCCGTATCCTCGCAAACAACGCCGACTTTATGAAGAAGCACGGAGCGGAATATTTCAACCCTTTCCTCGAATCGCAGCATCCTAAGGCGACCGTCGTCTCCTGTTCTGATTCAAGGGTGCATGTGCATGCCCTTGATCAGACCCCGGACAATGACCTCTTCGTCATAAGGAATATCGGCAACCAGGTTGCGACCGCAGAAGGCTCTGTAGAGTACGGGGTGCATCACCTCCATACGCCGCTGCTCCTCATTGTCGGTCATGTGAGGTGCGGGGCGATCAAGGCTGCCTTGGGCGATTATTCGAAGGAGTCCTCCGCCATAAAGAAGGAACTGGATACCATATCGATAGCGAAGGGCGGCGACTGGCTCGAAGGGGTGAAGAAGAATGTGAACAATCAGGTTGCGGATGCGATGAAGAAGTTCGGCGCTGAGGTTAAGGATGGAGACCTTGTCGTTGTCGGTGCGGTGTATGACTTTGCGAATGACCTCAAACAGGGATATGGAAAGCTGACCATTATTAACGTGAACGGCGACACGAGCGCTGACAAAATCAAGGTCTTCGTCGATACGAACAGCAGCGCGATGTAATCTCCAGTCGATAATGGTGATGCTGAGACTTGTCTAAACGGGCAGGGCAGCCTTTGCCCCGCTTTGCTATCATTGCCCATACCCGATCCCACTGAAGGTGAACGAAAAGGCGAACTGATCGTTCGCTCGGAAAAGAATCACTCCCTTCTCAAATTGTCAGAATATCGAGTGCACCGACATAATGACACGTTCAAGAAACTGCAACTAGCAAGCAGTACATCCAGTACAAGAAACAGGCAGATTTTTGCTCCTTGGCAAGACTTCTGCACGAACTCAACACAGTGAAAATGCGCTACAGCTCAGTTACGATCGGTTCTCACAATTCTATTGGTACGCGCATGGTTCAACAATCAGCTGTCCACAGGAAAGAAAGCATGAATGATATAATGTGTATAACTTGACAAGTAAGTTTGCAGGTGCTAAAGACCCGCCCTCGGCGGGGCAGCCGACACGGAATGAGGAGGGGGAAAACAATGAGAGGAAAAACAATGAGAGGAAAAACAGTTCCTATGCTGATTGGATTGGCAGTGGTGATCCTAAGCGTGGTTTTGCTGTCCTGTGCGACCACCCCTACGACTCAGTCCGAGATAAACGAGCAGCGGGCATCAATTCGGGACATGGCAAACCGGACCCTCTCAGAGCTCTACGGACAATACCCGGGAGCGAGATCGAGGGTACATAAGGCAGCCGGATATGCGGTCTTCAGCGACTTCGGCATGAAATTTCTGTTTATGGGTTCGGCTACCGGCCATGGCATTGTGATAAACAACGAAACGCGGCATGAGACCTTCATGAAGATGGTCGAGCTTCAGCCCGGGTACGGATTCGGGGCCCAGAAATTCAAGGTCATTTTTGTCTTCGATACTCAGGCTGTGCTCAACAACTTCGTGAATTCCGGCTGGGAGTTCGGAGGCAGCACGGCAGCGGCAGCACAGACGAGCACTCAAGGCGGCGGCGCTGAAATGGGAGCGACGGTATCGCCCGGCATGACCATGTACCAACTCAGCGGAACCGGAGCTATCGTCGGTGTCAGTATTACCGGTGCCAAGTATTACAAGGATGACACACTGAACTGAGACAGATTTTGGCAATACATGAAAGTGACTTAGGGGCCGGGCAATCTCGGAAATGAAAAGCAATGCTCGGCCTCGTTTTCAGGAGCGAAAACAGTTCTCAGGGTAATACCCGTGAGTCGTCCACTGTTTCACCTGATTCCCCGTCCGTGGCTCCCAATGTCAATGCCAGATGAACAGAAACTCCCTCCGGATTCAGGAAGCTTGGAAGCCGATCTTTTCAAATCAAAAATAGATTAAGAGGTAGAGCAGCTGAATAAACGTAACGGCTTGGCCAGCAGGCTAGTGAAAGGCTATCAAGCCAATGCCCGGCAACGCAGCACTTAACGACCACCCCAAAAGTCGGGATACAACAACGTTAAGCCTAGTGTGATGCCATATTTTGGCGCTGGCCCATTGTACGAGACGTCCTTGAACGCCTCGACGAAACAGCTCACATCTTGCCGACCGATCTTGAAAACACGTCCCGCTCCGAGATCAAGCGGCAACAGCCGCTTGCCGGTCTTCCAGTCAAAGACGATCTGGGGCTGTGATCTGACAAACCAGCCTTTTCCTAATTGGTAGGAAACGAAGGGTTGCAGAATCATTTGATTCACATTTGCACGATCGGGATCGCCGCCAAAAGAGAACAGGTTTTGCACAAGCACGCCCGCCAGCCACCGCTCTGGCACAAACGCCAGCACCGCAGCTGGTCCCGCCTGCCATTTGCCCTGACCAGTGACAGACGAACTAGCCGTCGGAAATATGAAGGCCGGCCCAACTCCCCATAGTACACTATGCTCCTCATTGAATATGGCAACGTCGACGAATTTTAGATCGCCGAACCCTGTCGCATTGCCGGGGAGTGTGACTGCCACTGGAATCGTTAAGAGCGAAAGCTGAGGAAAGGGCAGCAGGCGGTATTCAGGTAATGGCATGGTCACACCAATCGTGAATGTGTTGCCATGCCCTTCCAACCCCGCGAATTGGGGAGCGTAGCTATCCTGAAACCGGACTTGCAGAATACTCGATATTGGCGCATTGGCTTGTTTGACCAGGTCCGGCTGCGTTGGGGCGGTCATATTTCCGTCATCAGCCCGCACCCCGCTGGAGCCAAGCGCATACAGCAGGAAAAGAAAAAATAAGATGTTCAAATTCTTAAGATTCAATTTTGAGTACCAGACGCGGAGTTCTCACAGTTCCCAAAGCCCTCACTGCAAGATATTCCGCCATTAGCCCGAAAATTCGCATCTCCACTCCTCAGTCAAATTAACATAGGTGTACTTTTATTGCCTCCGATTATAATCTGTGATTTTGGGTTTTTGTCAATAATGCTTTCATTTAGATGTTTGATGCGGCAATTCACCACTATCGCAGACTGCTTTTGGGTGATAAAATTATATCGAGGAAATAAGATAGCTTCTCATGACTGTCCACGACTAAATTGGGACGAACCATCTAGAGGAGAGAGAACATGGAGCGGAAGAGATGATTGATTGGCGAGTACATAGGTTCGAGCACAGGAAGGACATCTTCTTTGGGGGCTGCAAAGGCTATTTCGACTTTTATCCCGTGATCCGAGCTCGCCTGAGTTTTGCGGCTTCGAGTATCTTTCGCCTGATAAGGTTGTCGGCATCAGTCCACGAAACGATCTCATCAATGCTGCGATAGCACTCCGGACAAATATTGTTCTCATTGAGCGAACACTTCTTAACACAGGGTGATATTACTTCATCTTCTTTTTCATTTCGCGATTTCTTCATTTGACTAGCACTCTTTCATTTAACAGGCCTAAGACGCGGAGAAAGGAATCTACAACGACTTCAGGACCAGAATAACCCCCGCTCCTAACATGACCCATCCGATAGAGAAAAAGATCGTTGCAATCCAATCGAGGGATTTATAGTCAGAATCGGACGAGCGATACTCTTTTCTAGAATTGATTGCCAGCTCCCGAATTGCAAGGGCGACTTGTGACAATGCTACGGTAATCGGACCTCCAAAAATAAAGCTAATTCCAAATTGCAATCCCAGAGCTTTATCCAGTATGAGACCAAACCTGGTCAACTCAGTGCTGACACTATCCATAATTTGACTCCCCTCCCGAAAGTTATAATATCATTGGTCAAACTATACTTTCATGTCTCAGATAAGTCAACAAGCCCTTCAGATATGAGATCATCGGGAAACCATTATAAATATGACGATTTGAAACAGGTGGAAATACTACTACCTATACCATGCAAAAAAAAAGCGGCAAGATTATTCACTTGCCCCGAGTGATTTAATTCGACGAAAGCGCCCTAGCGTTCTCTTCTCCTCCGTTTCCTCAGATGACAAACGGAGCCTAATCCTGCAGCCAACATAAATATAATAATGCCCCATTCGGTAAGAGTGGGCACGCTAACGCTGGGAGCGCTAACGCTGCATCCGCCGTCGACTGGTCCGTTGACAGTCGAGACCGTAACGCTCGATATATTTGAAGGGCCGCCGCTGCTATTTGTAATCCCAATCCATAGTGAGATCGGCGTATTTCCATCTATGCCGGGAACAACTCCGCTTTGAAGCTGGGCCAAAGTATACGTCTGTCCAGCCCCGTCACCCGCCTGCATAAAGATTGAGGAGGTTGCATTGAGCGTAGCGCCATTCCCCGAGCCATAGCTATCACCATTTAATCCGGTGAGAAGGCCGGCGCTATCAAAGGCAAAAAAATGCCCATCACCGCTTGTGTCAAGCCATAGGTTTATTGTTGGATTACTCCCGGTGCTGACAACAGACACACCCTGCAAATCATTAAGTTTGATTCCACTGTTAAAGAAAAGAACTATACCCGCGTCCGAGTAACCCGAACCTGTGGCAGTCAGATGAAAACCGGAGCCTGAAATGGAAGATGACGCATCTACTCCCGGAGGGGTACCGGCTCCCGGCGGCATCTGGGTATTCCTCACGTAGAAACCACCGCTGTCATTCACAGAGAAGTCCACGTTGCGACAGGATGTTGTGAATACGGTTGTGAACGCGTTAGCCATTGTCGTGGCCACACCAACCATAAAGACCACGAAAAAACATCCCACCCGCAAGAGTTTCCTCATAATCTGTCTTCCTTCAAAGGGTCAGTGAGATCCCTGACTGCCTGTGCCACGCACAATTATATCAAATAGTAAATATACGTGATACAGGAAGGATTGTTCTTCTGGTAACCCATCCTGTATGAGCACGCTTTAGAATGGAATCCATTGTCAGTCGCACCTCGCTCGTCGGCGAAGTCCCGGCTCTTACAGCCCAATCGTAATTGATCTGCGAGGCTAGAACAGTCCTTGTTTCAGGGTGCCGTCTGCCATTACGTATATCGGAACTCCCGTCAGTTCCGCTTTCTGGGCCTCCGTGATGTCTTCTTCGACCATTCTCGTCGCCTCTCTCAGGATATCAACCTCTCTCGTGAGGTCTTTCCTATTCTTCTTCAGCCATTCTGCCTGCTGTTGAACCGCCTTTTGGGTCGCTCCCGGATGAATCTGCTCGAGCGGGAAGAACTTCACGATCACCCGGTATTCCCCTGTGTAGCTCCGGATCTTCTCCATGGCCGCTTTACAGTAGGGGCAGTCCGGGTCAAAAAACATGAAGACCGTCTGTTTGCCCGACGGATTATAAACGATCCTGTCCTTCTCGGTGAGTTTGAATCCTATTCTGCCGAGTTCCGGCTCGAGCTGTTTTGTAAAAATCGGCTTGTTGTTGACATAGACCATCGAATTCGGCACTATGGACTTGCCGTCGCTCGAGATGAAGATGAGGACCGGCATTTTTGCGGCTCCCTCCTTGACATAGACGACGACGGCTTTCCAGTCAGGGGAAGTCGTATCCGCCACTTCCCTGATCGCGTAATCCTTGACCTGCGCTGAAGACGCTATGAAGTCGGTCGTAATCTTCTTGTAATCCGGTTTTGAACACGAGACATTTACGAAGGCGATGAAGACTAGAGAGACCAAGAGGATAATCTGTTTCATTTCTTTCTCCTTAACGATCGGTGATTGCTGCGAAGGCATATAGGAGAGTACCACAGGGAATTAGGATTTTCAATATGAGGGTGCGGATTTCGTAAAGAGCCGAGGTCTTTTGCGTGAGGCGTGCTGTCGATCCGAACGGGCTTCTCAATCGCCTCATGGGCGGTGAGTCACTTCAGTCCCCGTGCTTTGAAAACTCGGGGATGATGCGCTGGTACTCTTCATACGGCAACTGAGAATGCCAGTTTCCGGTAACCATAGCCGCACCGATCGTAAGAAAGATGATGAGGAGGAGAATAATCGGATAGAGATAGGGCCTGAGAGTCCTGCTGTTTTTCCGCGTACCGAGGGTTATATCGAGGGCCCCTTCCGAAGGACAACGGCTTACGCAGGTCATGCAGGCAAAACACTCCGGAGATTTCACCGTGTCCTGATTCTCCACGACGATGAGCGACGGACAGTTCTCGGTGCAGGAATGGCAGTGCACGCAGTTCTCTTCCTTCCGCCGTATCTTAAAGGGACTCAGGTAGCTCAGCAGCCCGAGGAGCGCACCGTAGGGGCAGAGATACCTGCACCAGAAGTTCTTATAAAGGAGAGAGAGCCCGCAGTGGACCAGGAGCACCCAGAAGGTGATCTGAGACATCTCCGTAAAGAATTTCAGCATCCTCACGTCGACGATCTTGTAATAGTCGGTGATGAAGAAGAGTACGATCATATTGAGGGGCATGATAATCCCTATCGAGACGAGGAAGAGAGCCATGAGGATATATTTTAAGGATCTCAGGGAGGTATCGGTCGATTTTCCGATATTGAAGTTTCTCCCGAATATCCTTTTGCCGGTCATCCAGAAAAACTGGGAGACGGTTCCTACCGGACATATCCAACCGCAAAAGCCTTTTTTCATGACGAGCGAGACCCCCATCGCCGAGACGAACAGAATGAGGCCCGCCGGATGGACGGGATCTACCACTCCCGTGAAGAGGAAGTATTTAAGCGCCATGAGGCCTGATATCGGCAAGAATGCGTCAACTGAGGAAGGTCTCTCGAAAAAGGGATAGGCGTTATTTTCGAAATGAAGAACGAACTGGTAGAAACGATACCCTATGAAAAGCACGAAGAGGAGAAATGCGAGTTGTATGACATACCGGAATGTCCTGATGTATCTCCTCTCGCGGCTCATCTTTTATTATAGCTTCTTTACACGTCGCAACGACAATGATCTTAATCATGATATGCTAACCGCATGGTTAGAACGGAACGAAGAATCGATATTTCCTGACGAAATTGCGGAAAGTCTTGGCGACCATTGTTGCGGGCTCTTTCTGGGGGCTGACAAGATAAAATTTTCTCCGAAGTTTGGATCCCTGCAGGGGTAAGAGTCTGATGCGGCCCTCCTGTGTAGCCTTGAAGACAGACCATTTTGAAACAAAAGCTACCCCCAAACCCGATTGCACCATCTGGACGATCAACTCCGGATTCCCCAGGGTCATGGCTATCCTTATCTGCCCAAGGTTTACTCCGAGCCTTAGAAGGAAACCGTCGATCAATTCTCTCGTGCCCGAGCCTGTCTCGGGCATGATAAATGGCTGAGATAGGAGGTCTTCTGCGGTGAGCGTCTTTATCTTTGTCAGGGGATTGTCGTCTGACGCTATGATAACTATCTCGTCCTCTGCAATCTCCTCTATGAAGACCGAGGATTTCTTTGCCCCTCCCCCGATGACCCCTATATCGATCTTGCCCTCATGAAGATCATTCATTATGCTCATGGTGGACGATACCGAAAGGTCCACCTTCACCTCGGGATATTCCCTCGAAAAGCCATAGAATACCTGAGGGAGCAGATACGTTGCAGCAGTAATGTCTGCGCCTATGGCCAACGCGCCCTTCACTTTTTGCATCAGGGCGAGGATATCATCTTCCATCTTCTTGAACTGCTCGAGAATCCGTTTCGCATGCTCGTAGAGAAGCCGTCCGGCGGGTGTCGGTATCACCGTTTTGGCCTTTCTGATAAAGAGTTGTACGCCCAGCTCGTCCTCAAGTTTCTTTACGAGATGGCTCATTGCAGACTGAGTCATGAATTTTGCCTCAGCAGCTTTTGAGAAGCTCTTCATCTCAATGGCGAGGCAGAATGCCCTTAACCTGTGGTCTTCCATGAAATCTCCGCGCGCCTCTCTATCTCTATAGGGTCTCTCCGAGAGTCATTGTACCACGAACCAATATGAAAGATTTTCATATGAGGAATGATTGGAATAAATTTGACCAAGTCGGTTGAGAATAACTATGCTGAAAAAACAATGAGCAAGGAGGTGTGGCATGAGTAAGGCAAAGCTGATTATTGCTTCAACCACAAGTACCCAGAATTCCGGTCTCTTTGATATTCTGCTGCCGGCTTATGAGAAATCGTCTCGTTATGATCTAAGAGTGGAAGTAATTGCGGTCGGAACGGGCAGGGCTATCAGGGTTGCAAAGAAGGGAGAGGCAGACATGCTCTTTGTCCATGATCCCTTCAGGGAGGAGAAGTTTATAGCAGAAGGATACGGCGTGAACAGAAGGGCTGTTATGCATAACGATTTTGTCCTCCTTGGACCCGGCAGAGACCCTGCCGGCATTAAGGGCGTAAAAAGCGCGATCGATGCCTTCGAGCTCGTCGCCGAGTCCGGCTCTTCTTTCGTCTCCCGCGGAGATGATTCAGGCACGAACATAAAGGAATTGGACATCTGGGATGACGCCGGGGTGAATCCGAAGGGAAAGGGCTGGTATTTTGAGACAGGCAGTAAGATGGGGGACACCCTTCTCGTGGCGAACCAGAAAGTGGCATATACACTCTGTGACAGGGGGACCTTCCTCAATTATGAATCCAAACTATCTTTAAAGGTCCTTTTTGAAGGAGATCCGCTCTTAAAGAACCGCTACAGCGTGATAGCAGTAAATCCCGACAAATTTCCCGACGCCCGGTACAGGGAGGCGATGGATTTCATCGCTTTTGTCACGTCACCGGAGGGACAGCGTATCATCGCTGATTACAAGAAGCATGGCGTCAACCTCTTCTATCCCGATGCGGTTTCATCTGGTATAAAAAAGAAAAAGTAACGCCGGAAGAAGAGGAGGACAGATGAGATTCGGTGGCTTGTTCGTTTGCGGCATGCTTATGCAGAGCAGTACGATGAATAAGGAGGGACTATGGTTAAGGTAGCAACACTGCTTTTCGTGTCGGGAATCTGCGCCCTTGTCTTGGGCATACTGCCGGTATCTGCCGGGACCGAGATCATCTGTGCGTCGACCACGAGCACGGAGAATTCCGGGCTCTTTGATTACCTGCTGCCCCAATTCGAAAAAAAGACCGGCATCAAGGTGAAGGTCGTTGCGAGAGGCACGGGGGCGGCCATCGAGATGGGAAAGCGAGGGGACGCCGATGTCGCCTTCGTCCATGCGAAGGAGCAGGAGCTGAAGGCTGTCGAAGAAGGATTTTTTGTGAACCGTCATGATGTTATGTATAACGATTTTGTCATCATAGGCCCTCCTGATGATCCCGCGAAGATAAAGGGAATGAAGTCTGCCGCCGAGGCCTTCAGGCGGATCGCGGATTCAGGATCTTCCTTCGTTTCTCGCGGAGACAATTCCGGCACCCACACCAAGGAACTGTCTATCTGGAAAAAAGACGGGATAGAGCCGAAGGGTCAGAAGTGGTATCTCGAAGTGGGCCAGGGGATGGAAAAGACCCAGAGGATCGCGAATGAGAAGCGGGCTTACACCCTGACCGACAGGGGGACATGGCTCGCGACGAAAGACAAGGACCGACTCGAAATGGTGGTCGTCCTTGAAGGAGATCCTATCCTCTTTAATCAATATGGCGTGATGGCGGTGAATCCGGAAAAGCATAAGCACGCTAAATATAAAGAGGCGACGGAATTTATCAACTGGCTGATATCGAAAGAAGGCCAGCAGGCCATCGCCTCTTTCAAGGACAGCCACGGCAACGCCCTTTTCATCCCCGATGCGAAATAAGGGTGTGCCGGATGCTTGCCTGAACTGAAACACAGAGGCAGCTCTGAAAGTCGAGAGATGAGGCGGGCAGGAAGGTTAGGCTCTTTCAACTCGCTGCCTGCCTTCTTTGCCTGTCTAGACCATGACTTCGATACTCGAAAGTTTCATTAAGGCATTTTCACTCATCCTGCATCTGAATAGAGAACTCTTGGGGATTATCGTTCTCTCCCTCAAGGTTTCCGGCTCCGCCCTTATTGTCGCAACATTACTCGGCCTCCCTTGCGGAGCGCTCCTCGCTCTCAGGAGTTTCCCTCTGAAGAGACTCATCATTACGGCGCTCAATACCTTCATGGGTCTTCCCCCCGTGGTGGTCGGATTGTTTGTCTATCTCCTCTTGTCGAGGAGCGGCCCCCTCGGCTTCATGGCCTTGCTCTACACCGCGACAGCGATGGTGATCGCCCAGACCATCCTCGCATTTCCGATCATATCTTCTCTCAGCCATTCTGCCATTGTGGGCGTTGACCATATCATCAGGCAGGCATCGATGACTCTCGGAGCCACCCCTTTTCAGGTTTCACTGACGATCATCAGGGAGGCGCGGTATGGAATCATGTCAGGAGTGATCGCCGCCTTCGGAAGGGTGATGGCCGAAGTCGGTGCAATACTCATTGTGGGGGGCAATATCGCGGGCTATACAAGGGTCATGACGACTACGATAGCCCTCGAAACGGACAAAGGGAACTTTGAGCTCGCCCTCGCACTCGGCATAATACTCCTGACGATCTCTCTCATCATAAATTTCGTGCTCCACGTTGTTCAGAGGAGAGGCATGGCTGGTATCGAGAGATGAACCTCACATTCGGCGCTTATCATGTTACGAAGAGCTATCAGGGAAATCCCGTCCTGAAGGATTGTTCCTACTCCTTCGAGAGGGGCGGGGTTTACGCGCTCATGGGACCGAACGGGTCCGGGAAATCGACATTCCTCAGGCTCTGTGCCCTCCTTGAGGACCCTGACCACGGTAAGATCACCTATTTTGACGGCGGTCGCGTCCTGAAGAAGGATATCGAATTGAGACGCATGATAACCCTCGTGCTGCCGAAAGTCGGCGTCTTTAACACGACCGCGTTTAAGAATGTTTCGTACGGGTTGCGGCTCAGGGGCATGAAGCGGGGCGAGACTGAAGAGAAGGTGGAGAAGGCCCTCGATTTTGTGGCACTGCTCGATAAGGGAGACCAGAACGCCCTCACCCTTTCTTCCGGAGAGACCCAGCGTCTCGGAATAGCGAGGGCAATTGTAATCGAACCGGCGGTCCTCTTCCTTGACGAGCCGACCGCTTCCGTCGACCGGAAGAATACGGAGATCATCGAAGAGATAATCCTGAAGATGAAAAAAGAGGGCGGCTCAGCGGTCGTGATTACGACCCATGACGGGGAACAGGCAGAGAGACTCGCCGATTATATGCTCATCATGCGTGATGGAGAGATTTCGGCGGGTTAAGAGCCTTCCTTTTCTCATCCGTACGCCTTCGCCGGAGATATGATCTATGTCAATGCAAGGTCCCCGCATTCCTGGTAAGATATATGCAGATTCGAAAAGGTTTCATTCGTAACATTTGAGGAGGAATTCCGATGGAGCTGAGCGCCAAGACAAAGATCGACGACCTGCTGAGAGACTATCCGTTCCTGCTTGATTTCTTTATCAAGCGGTCGCCCAAGTTCAAGATGCTGGAGAGCACGGTCATGAGGAAGACCGTAGGGAAGGTGGCCCCTCTTTCTCACGTGGCGCACATCGGGGGCATCGAGCTCGGGACCCTGCTTTCTGAAATCGCATCGGAGATAAAGGCGAAGACAGGAGTGGAAGTCGCGATCTCGACCGAGGCGGGGCCGTCCGGACCGGTGGAGGACGCTGAAGCGCGTCAGGAGATCCTGAAGGGGATCATACGGGACCTCCATAAGGGCGTGGACATGGCTGTCCTGAAACAGCGGTTTTATGAGCTCATCAAGGACATCGATGCTACCGAGATAGCGAAGATGGAACAGAAGCTCATCGAAGAAGGGATGCCCGAAAGCGAGATAAAACGCCTCTGCGATGTCCATGTGGAGGTCTTCAAGGAAGCCTTGGGGGAGCGGGAGGTCCCTTCTGCTCCGCCCGGACATCCCATCCATACGTTCATGAAGGAGAACAGAACGGCCGAGACGATTGTTCAGGGGCTCAAGGCTGCTCTCGAAAGGCTCTGCGACACTCCGGAGAAAGAAGTCTTCAGGCAGCAGAAAAAAGAACTCCTCGATCTCATCGAGCGTCTCTCGTCGATCAACCTCCATTATCTCCGCAAGGAGAACCAGCTCTTTCCCGTCCTTGAGGTCCATGGGATTTCTGGTCCTTCCGAAGTGATGTGGGCGATTCATGACGATATACGCCAGACCCTGAAGTACGCGAGGGCTCAGACGGCAGAGCTCCAAGTGCCCCTCGTGTACGGCACGATGAAGTACCT
>Ga0187779_10000302_pt1 | contig 34322 bp, 15 predicted proteins | sample 1015_Q2_SP10_10__FD_132435 | JGI IMG/M metagenome (GOLD analysis project Ga0187779, IMG submission 132435) | Tropical peat soil microbial communities from peatlands in Department of Meta, Colombia - 1015_Q2_SP10_10_MG | ecosystem: Environmental > Terrestrial > Soil > Wetlands > Peat | place... | reverse complement strand
CGGTGCCCCAGCACCCAGGTCGAGTCGTGCGAGGGCGGCTTCGGGAACCCGCGGATCGCCTCCGCGTCGAGGGCGGCGGCGTCGTGCAGGGTGGTGTGGCACGGCTCGCACGCCTGCTGGGCCAGGTGGCTCGGCGCGCCCTGGCCGTGGCACGAGACGCAACGCTCCGGGTTGGCGCGGCCGACGTCCATGAACGGCTGCGAGTCTGCGGCGGCATGGCACTTCTGGCAGTTGGGACCGCCGCTGTCCATCGCCTCGAACATGGCCACGTGGGGCACGTGCTCGAACGTCAGGTTGGTGGCCCGCGGCGGCGGCGGCGTCCAGCTGACGGTGCGGGCCAGGTCCCCGTTGTGGCAGCCGGCGCACAGCTCCGGCGACGGCCAGACCTCGGCGGTGTCGCCCGTCGCGATCCCGGCGTGGCAGGCCGCGCAGGTGGTGAACAGCCTGGCGTGCCGCGCGTGCGGGAACGTGTCGGCGGCCGCGCGGGCGCCGGCGGCGGGACGCGGTCGCACGGTGCGCGGGGCCCACGCGCCGGCCAGGAGCGCCGAGAGCGCGAGCAGGGCGGAGGCGGCGCGGGCGATCATCGGTAGCTCCCGACGCGATCGGCGTCCGCGCCGACGGTCCAGTCGAAGGTGACCGAGGCGCGGGTCTGGTTCCAGTCCACGCCGGTGGCGCCGGTCTGGCGCCGCTGGAAGTAGCGCGTCACGTCGACCTTGAGCGCCACGCGGCGGTCGAGCGCCGTCCCGAAGTCCGCGCCGAGGCCGTAGACCGTGCCGCCCGAGACCCGGAACAGATCGGTCTGCTGGAAGGCGCTGGTCGAGACGCCCGCGCGCCAGCCGCCGCCCGGCGACCAGGCGGCGTGGAGGTCGCCCGCGCTCTGGTCGCCGCCGAAGCCCAGCTCGAGGTGGTAGTCGCCGTCGAAGGTCCAGGCGCCCTGCCGCACCTGCACGCCCGCCGTCGCCTCCTTCTGGTCGTTGCCGACGTCGACGAGGAACGGGGAGCCGATGCTCAGCGGCTGCCAGCGCCGGTAGGTGAAGGCGCCGGTGAGCGACACGTCGCGCGCGGCGGCGAGGATGAGTGTCGCCGAGTACCCGTCGTGGGACTCCGGCGAGAACACGCCCCAGATGGTCGAGAGGTCGAGCGTCGGCCGGTACCGGAACGCCTCGAGCACGACCGAGGCGCCGCCCAGCAGCACCGTCGCGCTGACGCGCGCCTTGCCCCACTGCTGCCGCGCCACGTCGGCGTCGGCCGACGCGGCGAGCACCAGGTGCGAGCCCAGGCCCAGGCGGCCGTCGAAGGCGGCCCGCTCCGATACCAGGCCGCTCTGGTTGGCCAGCAGCTCGCGCTGGTAGATCGCCGAGAAGCTCGACCGCGCCGACGGCGCCGCCCACAGCGAGGCGCCGAGCAGGACGGTGCCCTGGTCGGGCTGGAGCGGGTCGAGCGAGGTGATGGCCGAGGCGTTCGGGGCGTCGAGCGAGGCGCGCGCCAGCCCGCGGCCGCCGTAGCCCTCGATCCGCACCGCCGCCAGCGGCCGCCAGCTCGCGGTCAGCCCGTCGAAGGCGTACCACCCGAGCCCGGACGCGCGCTGCTGGCGGCCGGCGCGCAACAGGTAGTGGGTGCGCTCGAGCTCGAGGTAGGCGTACAGGGTCTGGAAGTGCTCGTCGGATTCCGGCCACACCAGCCCGGAGCCGAGCGCGGCGCGGCCCCGCACCAGCGCATACGCGCGCAGGCCGTCGATCCCCAGGCCCCAGGCGGACAGCTCGACGTCCTGGGTGAACGGCGCGGCGTAGGTGGCCGGCAGCGCCACGAAGGCCCCGGTGTCGAAGTTGGCCGTGGGGTCGAACTGGATCGGCCGCAGCTGCACGAACTGGGACGTGGTCGTGCCGTGCACCAGGAACTGCTGGGCGCGGAGCGCGGGCGCGCGCGCGGCGGCGAGGCCGAGCAGCGCGGCGGCGACGGGAGGGAACCGGTGGCGCATCGTCAGCTCCGGGCCATGACCTTGTGGCACTGCTCGCACGGCTTGCCGGGCACGTGCCGGGCCTGCGTGGTGTGGCAGGCGAGGCACAGCTCGCGGGTGGCCGGCAGGTTGGCGGCGCGCGCGCCGTGGCAGGCGGCGCTCGCGCAGTTCGGGTGGTCCGCCGCCTTGTGGCCGGCCAGGGCGTTGGCGCCGGCGTGACACGCGACGCAGTTCGCCGCGGCGCGGTGGTGCGGGGCGTGGCACGACGCGCAGTCCGCGCCGTCCGGCGCGCGGGAGACGGGGTTGGTGTGGCACTGCACGCAGGGCACGGTGGCGTGGCGCTGGTGCTCGAACGGGAGCCGCCGCGTCACGGTTTCGTGCCCGGCCGCGATCGGGAACGTGCGCAGCGGCTGCAGCACGGCCCGGCCGAGCGCGGCCACGTCGTGGCAGGCGGCGCACTGCGTGCGCTCGGGCGCGGAGTGGTGGCAGCGCTGGCAGTCCGCCGCGGAGCGCACCAGCAGCTCGCCGTGGCGCAGCCGGCTCGAGTGGCAGTCCGCACAGGACTGGCCGCGGTGGTCGCCGTGGGAGAAGCGCGGCATCGCGCCCGCGCCCGCGGCCGGCGCCGGCCGCGTCGGCCCCTGGAGCGGCTCCTGCGGCAGCCACGTCGGCCCCGCGGCGGCGAAATCCGCGACGGCCGTGGGCGCCTCCAGCCGGGTCCGTGGACCGAGCGTCACGCGGCGGCCCCGGGACGGCGTCTCGCGCGGGATGTTGGCGTGGCAGCGCGTGCAGTTCTGGCCCTCCACCCGCCAGCTGTGAGGCTGGTGGCAGGTGGTGCAGCGGTCGGGGTGCGGCACGCCGACGTGGAAGCTGACGCGCTGCCAGCCGGCGTGGCACCCGGCCGTGGTGCAGCTGACGTCCTGCGGCTTGGTCTGGGTGTGCGGGTTGTGGCAGTCCCCGCACACGCCGTTGTGCGGATCCCGGCCGATGTCCATCCGCGCCATCTTCTGCTGCATCGCGTGGCACGACAGGCACTGGGCGGCCGCGGGCGTGAGCGGCTTGCCCAGGGAGTCGACCGCGAAGGTGCGCGCCTGGGCGAGGAAGTTGTGGCAGGTGGTGCAGTGCAGCTCGGTGAGCTGCCCCATCCGGCCGAGGTGGATGGTGTTGTGGTCGTGGCACCCCGCCTGGCCGCAGGTGCGATCCACGGGCGCGAACTCGTGCAGCGACACCCCGTGGCACTCCACGCACCGCATGCCCGCGAGCCGCGGGTTCTTGGACTCGAGGTGGATCCGGTGGCCCGCCGTCGCCGCGATGATCTTCCACTTGGTGGAGTCCCCGGAGATGTGGCACCGGGCGCACACCTCGTTCGGCACGCGGGCGTGGCGGCCGATGGCCGTGGGGCGCTCCACCGCCGTCATCCAAAGCTGGTGCAGCTGCTCGGGGATGCGTCCCTCGTGGCAGTTGTGGCACTGGAGCTTCGCGTGGGCGCTGCGGCTGAACCGCTGGAAGGGATCGACCATCAGGTGGCACGACGTGCAGAAGCGGTTGTCGTGCTGCATGTAGTTCCACTGCCGGTAGCCGGCCACCGATGCCGCGGCCACCACCAGCGTGACGCCGGCCACCAGGCCGATGCGCCAGGCCGGCGCCAGGCGCCGCCACTCCCTCTGGACCCACTCGTAGTATCGCGTCATGCCTGCTCGATCACCGTGCCGAAGTGCCCGGACAGCAAGCGGGTCGGCCCCCGTGAGGACCGACCCGCTGAAGCTTCGCTGGGCATCGTGCGCCGGGCAATCCGGCGCCGGTCCCTACCCGCCCGCCCCGACTAGCGCGTGGCGGCGATGCGGACACCCAACCGGGCGGCGATCGACGCGACCCGCGCCTCATCGGCGGCCGGGGCCGCCAGCCCGTACTGCGTCTTCAGCGCCTGGATCGTGGCGACCAGCAGCGACCGCAGGTACGGCGCGTTGTGCGCCCCGTGCGAGCGATCGTTGGCGATGAGCTGCACGTTGAACCGCCCGCCCTCGGCCACCGTGTACGGCAGGGTGTTGTTCACCGTGGCGCTGCGGGTCTTGAACTCCGTGGCCGCCACCTTGGTCAGCAGGCCCGTGTCCGCGGAGTCGATCTTGCCGTTCCCGTTCACGTCGGTCCAGATCAGCCCGGCGAGGAACTGCAGCTCGTTCGAGGTGGACTGGAAGACGGTGCGCGCCGCCGCCTCGGACGCGTGGCAGCCGCTGGTGGCGCACGCCGCGAAGCTGCGCACCGAGACGTCGCACGAATTGGTCGAGTCGATGCCGGCCGTGTCCACGCACGGGATCGCGTAGAAGCTGTGGCCGGTGTAGTGCCACGCCAGCTGGCCCTTCGCGTTGTTCACGTCGAGCGTCGCGACGTGGCAGGTCGCGCACAGCTGCGGGTTCGAGGACGGGTTCGAGTGGGTCGTCACGCTGGTCGAATCCCACGTGAAGCCGGCCGGCCGCCAACCCGAGGTGCCCAGGAACGTCGGGCCCTGCGGCGAGTGCGGGCCGCTGGCCGAGGTCAGGTCCGGGATGGAGCGGCGCTTGTGGCACTGGATGCACAGGTTGGTCGTGTCGGCGACCGTGATCGATGCCCGCACCTCGTGCGTGTTCGGGCTGCCGTGCGGATCGTGGCAGGTCGTGCAGCCGAGCTGCATCGCGGTCGTGGTGCCGCTCTCGACGTAGACGTTGCTCGCCCCGAACCGCATCGCCGCCGTCTTGCCCTCGTGACACTGCAGGCAGGTGCCGCTGGTGTTCGAGATCGCCGGCGCCTCGATGACGCTGTGGGCCCCGCGCGACCAATCCTCGTAGAACGGGTTGTGCGGCGGGCCGCTGTGGCACATCCCGCAGCCCACGCCCTTGGTCGTGTCCCGGGAGACGAGGTACGCGACCGGCTGCGTCTCGTCGGGCGTCGTCACGTGCGCCTGGCCGGCCCCGTGGCACGCCTCGCACTGCACGTCCTGGAAGTAGTTCTGGTTCGAGGCGGTGGCGGCGAAGAAGCCCGCGCTGTCCGCGCCGCCGAACGAGTAGGCGCTCGTCGTGTGGCACTGGTTGCAGGCGGCGCTCGCGTGGCCGCTGGCCTGCAGGTCCTTCCAGGCGTTCGAGTGGCCGGTCTGGATCCAGCTCGCCTGCTTGAGGACGTGGCAGTTGCCGCAGGTCGTGAGCTTCGTCGCCGGGTTGCTGTACCCGACGACCGCCCCTGCCAGCTTCGTCGTCCCGGTGGGCGCCGTCGTGGTGTCCTTCACGCACCCCGCCGCCACCAGGGCGAACGCCGCCCCGAGCACCACGTGTCCGAACCGAAGGGAATGTCTCATGAGCCGTTCCTCGCGCATCCGTTCCGTTTTCGTTGCACGTCCCAGGATTTCAGCGCCCGTACCCGTAGTGGCTGGGCCTAGGTAGTCATACGGACGTGGTAGCATTGGCCATGCCAGCTGTCTGAGATGGTCTAACATGTTGTGGTACAGGTATTTATGATGCTCCAAGCCAGTTGATCCTCACTAAGCATATCTCTTGTGTCCGAATTCACAAAGTCAGGATGGACAGATTGCGACAGGTTTTCAGGCGGGTCCGAGAGGGGGGCCGGCGGCCGGCTCGGCCGGCCTCCGGGGACCCGCGCACGCGAAGGGATTCGTCGGCGGCGGGCGGGGTACCAAGTGCCGGGCATGCAGGGCTACCGTTCAGACCACTTCACTTCCACGGAGACGGCGCAATGAAGACGACGGCGTGGCTGGTCGTTCTCGCCGCGGCAGCGGCACCGCTGGCGGCGCAGCAGCACCCGGCGCCCCCGCCGCACGGCATGGGCATGGGCCGGATGTCGCACGACGACATGATGCCGGGCATGGACTCGATGATGGCGCCGATGATGCGCGCGATGGCGTACGCCCCGCAGCACCTGCTGAGAGAGAAGACCACCCTCCACCTGACGACCGATCAGATCACCCTGCTCACCAACCTGGCCGATTCCGCCAAGGCGGCGCACGACGCGGCCGCCGGCCAGGCCAAGATGCACATGGGCGAGCTGGAGCAGGTGATGCAGGTGGCCGCGCCGGACACCGCGGCGGTGCGGGCGCACTTCGACGCCGCGCACCGGCTGATGGGGGACGCGATGTGGGCGATGCTGCGCGCGTCGGCGCAGGCGCGGGCGCTGCTGACGGACGCCCAGCGGAGCCAGGTGGACGCGATGGGCAGGCGGCCGATGCACCATGGCATGGCGCACCATGACTCCGCCGGCCACTAGCTAGCGCAGCACCCCGGCGAAGAAGCGGTGCAGGACGGCGCGGCCGGTCTCTTCGACGGCCGCGCGTCGCGTCTCGTCCAGGGTGACGCCGCGGGGGAGCGCGGCGGCCCAGTCACGGGCGAGGGCGGCGTCCAGCTCCACGTGGAACTGCAGCGCGTAGGCCCGGGCGCCGGCGCGGAACGCCTGCCGGGCGTACGCGGCCGTGCCGGCCAGGCAGACGGCGCCGCGCGGCAGGTCGAACGTGTCGCCGTGCCAGTGAAACGCGGGGAGCGAGGGTCCCGAGGGCCCGAGCACGGGGTCCCGCTCGCCCTCCGGCGTGAGCCGCACGTCCCCGAACCCGATCTCGGGCGCGGGCCCCTGGTACACGCGGGCGCCGAGGGCGGCCGCGAGGAGCTGGGCGCCGAGGCAGACGCCGAGGACCGGCAGGCCCCGGTCGCACGCGTCGGCGAGCAGCCGCTGCTCCGCGACCAGGTGGGGGTAGGCGGCCGCGTCGGAGACGCCCATCGTGCCGCCGAGCACGACGACGCCGTCGACCTCGGCCGCCGAGGGCACCCGCGCGCCGCGGTCCACCCGGCGGACGTCCAGCGTCACGCCGTGCGCGGGGGCGACGGCGGCGATGAGGCCGGGGCCCTCGGGGCCCAGGTGCTGGATGACGGCGAAGCGGCGGGCGGCGGGCACGGATGGCAAGCTCCGTCCCGGCGGGGGAAAGTCAAGCGGCCACCTTGCGGCCCGGGCGGGTGGCGGCAACCTTAGCGTCGGGAAGCCCGGGAGTCCTCTTGCCACGCGAGCTGCTGCCCGTCGTCCAGAGTGCGCTGGGCGATCGCTACACGGTCGAGCGCGAGATCGCCCGCGGCGGCGCCGCGCGCATCTTCCTGGCGCGCGACCGGTCCGGGACCCAGGTGGCGCTCAAGGTCCTCCACCCCGAGCTGGCGGTCTCGCTGACGGCGGAGCGGTTCCTCCGGGAGATCAGCCTGCTCCAGCGCATCGACCACCCGCGGATCTGCCGCCTGCTGGACTTCGGCGAGCACGAGTGGCTGGTGTACTTCGTCATGTCCTACGTCGAGGGCCCGACGCTCCGGCAGGTCCTCGACAAGGTCCGGCGGGCGTCGATCGCGGACACGCTGCGGGGCGCCACCGACGTGCTGGAGGCGCTCGAGTACGCCCACGAGCTCGGCGTGGTGCACCGCGACGTCAAGCCCGACAACATCAAGCTCTCGCCGGCGGGCGCGGTGCTGATGGACTTCGGGATCGCGAAGGCGGTGGCGGAGTCGGCGACGGGCGGCGCCGCCCGGCTCACCCGCTCCGGCTTCACCGTCGGCACGTCCGCGTACATGAGCCCGGAGCAGGTCGCCGGCCAGGCGACCATCGACCATCGCAGCGACCTGTACTCCGTCGGCTGCGTGGTGTACGAGTGTCTCACCGGCGCTCCGCCCTACGAGCACCGCGACGACCGGCTGGTGCTCGGCATGCACATGCGCGGCGCCATTCCCGACGCCCGCAAGCGCCGCGCGGACACGCCGGCGAAGCTCGCCAAGGTCGTGACCCGGGCGCTGGCCAAGAACCCGGACGACCGCTGGCAGTCGGCGGCCGCGATGGGAGCGGCGCTGCGGGAGTGCGGGCCGGCCCCCGAAGGCTGACGCGCCGCTTCCCCGCCGCCCGGCGGGGTCGTTAGCTTGCGGGCGTTCCCGCCCACGAGGACGACCGCATTGCTGCTCACGCTCTGCAAGGCGAAGCTGCACCGCGCCACGGTGACCGAAGCGAACCTCCACTACGTCGGCAGCATCACGATCGACGCGGCGCTGATGGAGGCGGCTGGCATCCTGCCGTTCGAGCGCGTCCAGGTGGTGGACGTGGCGAACGGCGCGCGGTTCGAGACCTACGTGGTCGAGGGCGCGCGGCGCTCGGGGACCATCTGCCTGAACGGCGCCGCGGCGCGCCTGGTGCACGTGGGCGACCCGGTGATCATCATCGCCTACGCGCAGATGACGCCGGAGGAGGCGGCGGCCCACCGGCCGACCATCGTGCTGCTGAAGTCGGACAACACCGTGCTGGAGACGCTGCGCACGGCGCGCGGCGCGGAGCTGGCGGAGCGCTCGGACGCGCTGGACGCGTGACGCGGAGCCGGGAGGACGGATGGCCAAGCTGAAGCTGCCCTGGGTGGTGGCGGGCGTCGCGGTGGCCGCGACGGCGGTGGTGCTGGTGGCGACGCGCGGCGGGGGCGGGCGGCATCCCGCCCCGCGCGCGGGGATCACCGGCGCCCGGGTGCTGCCCGCCTCGACCTTCGGCGAGGACGAGCGCCTGGTGCGTGCCTACACCGCGGCGCGCGCGATGCCGGAGGTGTTCGACGGGCTGTACTGCTACTGCCACTGCAAGGAGGACATGGGCCACGTCTCCCTGCTGACCTGCTACGAGTCGGAGCACGCGGCGTCGTGCGACATCTGCCTCGCCGAAGCGGCGATGGCGGCCGAGATGCACGGCCAGGGCGCGTCGCTCGAGGACATCCGGCGCGCGATCGACGCGCGCTTCAAGACCTAGCGGCCGGCGGTGAAGGTGGGGGTCCGCGCCTCCAGGTGGCGGTGCGGCATCCCCGACAGGCGGATCAGGAGCCGCCGGGCCCCGACCGCCAGCGCGCCGCCGAGGCCCCCGCGGCTCGAGATGGCGGGCCCGACGTCCCCGCGCAGCCACCGCTCCACCTCGTCGAGATCCGACTGCGACAGCGACGTGATGTCGAGCGTCGCGAGGTAGTAGTAGCGGGTCTCGGGCCCGGCGGCCGGCGGTACCATCTCCACGGTGAAGGCCCGCGCCAGCGCCCGGCTCACCGAGTCCATCGCCGTGAGGTGCGTGACGTCGCCGCCGGTGCGGATCAGCTCGAACTCGCCCGAGAGCGGGTCGAGGCGCACGACGGCGTCCCACTCGACGTCCCCCTGCAGGTGGTCGAACAGGGCGGCCTGCCTCCACAGCTCGAGCCGGAAATGGAACCGGACGGAAAAACCGTTCCTCAGCGCCCCGTCGAACACGCGGTCGTCGAGGAGGCGCTCGGCGCGCACGACCGGCGGCTCGACCTGCGCCCCCGAGTCGCGCGCCAGGGTGATGGTGAGGTGCGGAGGAACGGGCGGCGCGCGCTCGCGGACTTCCTGGGCACGGGCCGCGGAGCCGGCGCTCGCGACCAGCGCGAGCAGGAGCCCCGCGGCCCGGTTCACCCTCCTAGAAGCGCCGGCCCATGCGCACGGTGAAGGTCACCGTGCGGTCGGCCTGGTCGAGCGGTTTGGCCAGATAGAAGCCCAGCGGCCCGAAGTCGAGCCCGAGCCCGATGTCGGTGCGGAAGCTGCTCAGGGTGGGGAGCTTGTCGGGCGGGAGGACGTCGGGGCCCGCGCTCCCGTTGCGCGACACCGACCACGCGCGCCCCGCGTCGGCGAACACCACCAGGTCCGGCCCGCTGACGTGGAACGGCTCGTAGTGCTCGTCGCCGGCGTCGCCCCAGTCGCTCGCCCACTTCGGACCGAAGTCGAAGCCGAGGTGGGTCCGGAACTCCGCCTGGGCGACCAGGGCGCGGTCGCACAGCGCCGGCTCCCCCAGCACCGCGCCGCCGCCGCAGCTGAACTGACGCCAGCCGTAGCCGGGCAGCGGGTCGGGGTAGCCCAGCGACAGGCGCCGCTGCAGGGGCAGCGGCTCTCCGCCCAGCCAGCCCCCGCCGGCCAGCCGCAGGTCGAGACGGCCGGTGGGCGAGAGGCGCAGGTAGCGGCGCGCGTCGAACCCCAGGCGCTCGTAGCCGAGGTTGCCGTCGGCGAGCGCCGGATCCACGCACGGCGCGACGACGCAGATCAGCGGGCCGAGGCCGCCGGTGACGCCGCCGCCGTGGCCGAGCTCGTACTCGCCGGTCACGTACCAGCCGGCGCTCGGCGAGCCGCGGTCGTTGCGCGTGTCGAGCCGGAACGACGCGATCAGCGCGCGGTACTTGCCGTCGGTGATCGCGGGGTTCGGCCGCCAGGCCTCGTCGCTGCGGAACAGGGTCCAGGGTGTCCGCGCCTCCAGCGAGGACTCGCGCGCGTCGCGCCCTTCCGCCGTGAACGACAGCTGCGGGGAGAGCCGCAACGTGGCGTAGAGGCTGCCGCCGTGGCGCCGGTAGTAGTCGCGGTAGTCCCGGTGGAACAGGAACGAGGCCCACCCGACCTCGAAGTCCTTGAGCGGCCAGGTCTCGACCGGCGCGACGGCGTCGAAGCCGCGCACCCCGATGCCGACGTTGCGGGTCGCGCCGCCGACCACGAGCTCCGCCCGCGCGTTGTAGCCGATGTCGTTGCCGTCGAACGAAATGTCGCTGGTGCGGAAGATCGCGGTCGCGTCGGCCTGGAAGCGCAGGTCGTCCGCGAGGCGGAGGTCGGCGCGCGGGCCGAACACGATGGGCAGGCCCTCGATGCGGTTGTAGGTCCCCGCCAGCGCGAGCAGGATCCCGGTGCGGTTCCCCTGGTCCTCGCCCCAGTCGTACTGCTGGATCCAGCGCGGCGGCTGGAACACGCGCTCCGGCGCGTACACCAGCTGGTCGCCCTGCCGGTGGTAGCGCAGCGGATCGCGGTACGAGCGCACGTCGCCCTGGATGCTCGCCTGGTCCGCGCCCTGCACGGCGCCGCCCACGACCAGCACGTTGCCGCCGACCGACGCGCCCGGCTCGAAGATCACGTCGCCGTTCACCACGACCAGCGTGCCGCTGACACGGCCCCCGATCACCACCGGTCCGCCGAGCACGGCGAGGTCGCCCTCGACGCCGCGCGCCGCGGGAATGCGCGTCGATCCGGTGAGGCGGATCGTGCTGTCGGCGTTGAACAGCCGGACGACCTCTTCGGCGACGTCGCGCGGCAGCTGCCGCAGCGTGAGCCGCTCGCCCGCGCCGACGGGCGCGGGCCGGATCCGGATGGTGCTGTCCTGGGCGCGTGCCTGGGCCGCCGCCGCGAGGACCAGCAGTGCTGCCAGTGCCGCCTTGGTCATGCCTTGCTCCTGCAGGAGTGCCGCGCCGCCTGAAGGCACGGCCCATGCCGCAGCCCGGCCGTTCTCAAGTCAAATGAATCCCGACACTTGGCGGTCCGCAACCGGCCGCCTCGCGGCGCCCCTGTCTCCCGGAGGGCAGCGGGCCCGTGTCGTTCGGACACGTCAGGACGACGGCTCGATGCCCAGCCGCTTCATTCTCCTATAGAGGTTGGCGCGGTCGGTCGAGAGCCGGCGCGCGGCCTCCGCCACGCTGCCTCCCGCCGCCGACAGGGCCCGCGCGATGAGGACGCGCTCGAAGCGATCCAGCTCGTCGCTCAAGGGCAGGGTCATCGCCGCCGGATGCGGGAGCGGCTCCTCCCGGCCGTCGCCGGCGGGCAGCGCGGCCGCGACGTCGGCCTCGCCGATCGTGGCGCGCGAGGAGAGGATGATCAGCCGCTCGACGATGTTGGCCAGCTCGCGGACGTTGCCGGGCCAGGGGTGGCGGATCAGCCGGTCCATGGCTTCGGGCGTGACCGCCACGGCGTGCCGCCCGATCCGCTGCGTCACCAGGGCGCCGAAGTGCGCGACCAGCTCCGGGATGTCGCCGGGCCGCTCGCGCAGCGGCGGGATCCAGATCGGAAACACGTTGAGCCGGTAGAGGAGGTCCTCGCGGAACGCGCCCTCGCGGGCGGCGCGCGCGAGGTCCTTGTTGGTCGCGGAGACGACGCGCACGTCGACCGGAATGGGCCGGTCCCCGCCCACCCGCTCGATCTCGCCGCCCTCGAGCGCCCGGAGCAGCTTGGCCTGCGCCTCCGGCGACAGGTCGCCCACCTCGTCGAGGAACAGGGTGCCGCCGTCGGCCTGCTCGAAGCGGCCGACCCGGCGCTCGGTAGCGCCGGTGAACGAGCCGCGCTCGTGCCCGAACATCTCCGACTCCACCAGCTCGCGCGGGATGGCGGCGCAGTTCACCCGCACGAACGGCCCGTCGGCGCGCGGGCTCGCGGCGTGGATCGCGCCGGCCACCAGCTCCTTGCCGGTGCCCGACTCGCCCGAGACCAGCACCCGCGCCTCGGTCGGCCCGACGCGCGCGATGAGGGAGCGCAGCTCCGCGAGCTGGGGGCTCGAGCCGACCAGGGTGGCGGTGGGCCCGAGGGCCTCGCGCAGCGCGGACGCCTCGGCGCGGGCGCGCGCCAGCTCCAGCGCGGAGCGCAGCGTGAGCAGCACCGCTTCGGGGGCGAGCGGCTTCTCGAGGAAGTGGTAGGCGCCGAGCTTGGTCGCGCGCACGGCGTCGGCGAGGCCCGCGCGGCCGCTCATCATGATCACGGGCACGCCCGCCGCCTCGACGCCGAGGCGCTCCAGCGTCTCGAGGCCGTCGGGTCCGCCCGGCATCGACAGGTCGAGGAACACCGCGTCCGGCCGCCGGCGCTGGACGGCGGCCACCGCGTCGGTCCCGGACGCGGCCTCCGCGGTGCGGTAGCCCTCGGAGGCGAGCACGGCGCACAGCATGCGGCGCAGGTTCGCTTCGTCGTCCACCACCAGCACGACCGGGTGCCGCGTCACGGGCGCGTCACCGGCAGCGTGACCGTGAAGGTGGTGCTGCGGCCGGGCTCGCTGGCGACGCCGATCGAGCCGCCGTGGTCGTGGATCGTCTGCCGCACCAGCGCCAGCCCGAGGCCCGTGCCCTTGGCCTTGGTCGTGAAGTACGGCTCGAAGACGCGCCCGAGCTGCTCGGGCGGGATGCCGACGCCGGTGTCGCGGATGGCGATCTCCACGGCCGGCGCGGCGCCGTTCGGCACCGGCCGCAGCGTCACGGCGATCTCGCCGCGCGCCCGCGCGCCCGCGCGCCGCTCCTCGCAGGCGTCGCAGGCGTTGAGCACGAGGTTGTGCAGGGCGCGGCGGAGCGGCTCGTAGTGCGCGCTCACCAGCGGCAGGTCCGGCGCGCGCTCGATGCGCACCGCGATCCCGGGCGGCACGGTCCCCTTCACCAGCGTTTCCATCAGCTCGGCGAGGTCCACCGGCGCCGGCGGCCCCTCCGGGAGCCGGCCGAGCGTGGCGAAGTCGCGCGCCATCTGCTCGATGCGCTCGCTCTCGCCCTCGACGATCTCGAGCAGCTCGCGCTGGTCGGGCCGCGCCTCCTGGGCGAGGCGCTGGGTGGCGAAGCGCAGCGGCGTGAGTGGGTTCTTCAGCTCGTGGGCGACCTGGCGCGCGAGGTCGCGGAAGGCGCGGAGCTGGGCGGCCTCGACCTCGCGCGAGCGCGCGGCCGCCAGGTCCGCGGCCATCGCCCGGAACGCGGCGCGCAGCACGTCGAACTCGGGGGCGCCCTTGGCCGGCGGCGCGTCGGGCAGCGGCTCGCCGCGCGTCAGGCGGCCGGTCCAGGCGATCAGCTCGTCGATGGGGCGGGAGAGCTGCCGCGACAGGTGGCCAGCGAGGCGGACCGTGCCGAGCGCGACGAGCGCCGCCAGGCCGGCCGCGAGGCCCGCGAGCACGCGGAGGAACGAGTCGCGGATGGCCTGGCTCTGCCGGGCGCGGCCGAGGGACGCGCCGAGCTCGTCGGCGTGGCGGCGCAGGGCCTCGCGCGCGGCCGGCGTCAGGGGCTGGCGGGCGAGCGACCGCTGGGCCTCGAGCCACGTCGCCGCCGCGCGGTCCCACGCGGCGACGCCGCCGACGGGCGCCGCGAGTCGCGGCGCGAGCAGGGCCATGCCGATGCCGACGCCGGCAGGGATCGCCGCGACCGCGACGAGCCACACGAAGATGCGGCGGCGGAAGGCCAGAGCCACGAGGCTAAGTTAGGGGCGGCTGCATCAGTCTCAAGTGAGCAGAACTGGCGGTGGGCCGGTCAGTTGCCAGACGGCAAGGGAACAGTGGTTACAAGACGGGAGCGGTCGAGGGCCAGTCCAGTTGCCAGACCTGACATCTGGACTGGCCCCTTCACGCCTGGCGGCTTGGAACCACTGACAACTTGGCGTATGGCAACTTCACTGTTCACGGGCACTTAGGTACTGTGCCCTTGCCCGATGCTGGCTCCGCATCGGACGCCTGAGTATCATTGAAAGCTGGGCATGACCGGGGGCACTGTGCTGGGCTCGGCTCATCTCGCCGACGTGTTCGAGGCCGCCGCGGCGCGCTCCCCCGACCGGCCGTGCACCGTGGCCGGCGAGCGCCGGCAGAGCTACGCCCAGGTGAGCCGAGAGGCGGAGGGTCTCGCCGCGGCGCTCGCCGATCTCGGCATCGAGGCCGGCGACACCATCGCGGTCAACCTCCCCAACCGGCCGGAGTGGCTCGCCGCGGCGGTGGCGGCGGCGCGCCTGGGCGCCACGCTGGTCCCCCTGAACCCGGGCCTCGGGCACCACGAGCTCACCTACCAGCTGCGCCATGCCGAGGCGTCGGTGGTGGTGACCGCCGAGAGCCATGCGGGCCGGGACTTCGTCGAGCTGTTCGACGGGCTGTTCGGCGACCTGCCCGACCTGCGGTCCGTGGTGGCGGTCGGCGGCGGCGACTACTGGGACCATCGCGTGCTGCCGTACCGGGACCTGGTGTCGCGCGGGGCGGCGCTCGCCACGCCGGCGGCGGCGCGCGACGCCGACGCGCTGCTGGCCATCGTCTACACGTCGGGCACGATGGGGAAGCCCAAGGGCGTGTGCCTGACGCACCGGAACGTGGTCGGGACGGCGGCCGCGGTGAACGAGGTGCTGCGCCTCACGGAGGCGGACGTGGTGCTGGCGGCGGTGCCGCTGTTCACGATCTTCGGCGCCAGCGTGGTGGCCGGTGCGCTGGCGGCGGGCGCCACCCTGGTGCTCGACGAGCGGGGCGAGCCCGCCGCGACCGTCGAGCTGATGGCGCGGGAGCGGGTCACCGTCTGCCACGGCGTGCCGACGGCGTTCCACCTCCTGGCGCGGGAGCGCGGGTTCACGCGCGCGGCCCTGCCGGCCCTGCGGACCGGGATCGTCGCGGGCAGCCCCGTGCCGCCGGACCTGCTGGCGGCGGTCCGGCGCGTCTGCGACGTCGAGATCGCCTACGGCCTGACCGAGACCGGGCCCACGGTGACCATCACCCGGCCGGACGACTCCGCGGTGCACCGCGCGGAGACGGTGGGGCGGGCGCTGCCGGGCGTGGAGCTCAAGATCGTGGACGTCACGACCGGAGAGCTGCACGGCGAGGAAGCGGTGGGGGAGCTGGCCGTGCGGGGCCCGAACGTGATGGCGGGCTACCACCGGATGCCGGGCGAGACGCGGCGGTCGTTCACGCCCGAGGGGTTCTTCCTCACCGGCGACCTGGCGATGCTGGAAGCGGACGGGTACGTGCGGATCGTGGGGCGCCGCAAGGAGATGATCATCCGCGGCGGCTCCAACATCTACCCCCGCGAAGTGGAAGACGTGCTGCGGGCGCATCCGGGCGTCGAGGAAGTCTGCGTGGTGGGGATCCCCCACGAGATCCTCGGCGAGATGGTGTGTGCCTGCGTGGTACCGACCGAGGGCGCCATCCTCCGGGGCGAGGACATCACCGAGTTCGCCCGGAAGCAGATGGCCGACTACAAGGTGCCCGACCTGGTCCGGTTCTTCGACGCGCTGCCGCTGACGGCCAGCGGCAAGGTGAAGCGCCGGGAGCTGGCGCAGGTCGTGGCGCTCGAACACACAGCCTCTTGAAGGAGTCCATGACCTTTCCGACACCGCGTCCGGCGAGCAAACAGCCGCCGGCGCACGCGCCGAATGCCGCGCTGCTGATCGATTTCGACAACGTGACGATGGGCATCCGCTCCGACCTGCAGGTCGAGCTGCGGAAGCTGATGAACTCGGACATCATCCGGGGGAAGGTGGCGGTACAGCGGGCGTACGCCGACTGGCGCCGCTACCCGCAGTACATCGTGCCGCTGTCGGAAGCGTCGATCGACCTGATCTTCGCGCCGGCCTTCGGCTCCAACAAGAAGAACGCCACCGACATCCGGCTGGCCATCGACGCCGTGGAGCTGGTCTTCACGCGCCCCGAGATCGGGACCATCATCCTGCTGTCGGGCGACTCGGACTTCTCGTCGCTCGTGATCAAGCTCAAGGAGTACGGCAAGTACATCATCGGCGTCGGCATCCGCGAGTCGGCGTCCGATCTGCTGATCCAGAACTGCGACGAGTACTACTCCTACAACGAGCTCGCCGGCCTGGCGCGCGAGGGCGAGGGCGAGACGCAGCGCCGCGACCCGTGGGAGCTCGTGGTGGACGCCGTGCTGGAGATGAAGAAGCGCAACGACGTGATGCGCTCGGACCGGCTCAAGCAGGTGATGCAGGAGCTGGACGACTCGTTCGACGAGAAGAACGTCGGCATGAGCCGGTTCTCCAAGTTCGTGGACGAGGCCAAGCGGCGCGGCCTGCTGACCGCGACCAAGCTCGAGAACGGACAGTACGAGATCGACCTCGGCGCCACGGCGCCGGGCGGCGAGCGGGCGCTGCCGCCGATTCCGGGCGGGGCCGACGAGCGCCGCGGGCAGGAGCGGGCCGAGCACGACCGGGCCCGGGCGGCCGGCGGCGGGCGCTCGCGCCGGGGCCGTCGCGGCGGGCGTGGCGCCGCGGGCGAGCCGGCGCCGGAGCCGGCCGAGGCGGGGACGGCCGGAGCCGCGGCGGGAGCCGGGACGCTGTCGCTGGCCGAGGCGTTCGACCTGCTCAAGCGGGCCCTCCGCGAGGTCGGGGCGTTCGCGCCCACCGCGGTGAACGAGGACCTCGTGCGCGAGCGGATGGAGGCGATGCACGGCGGCGCGCAGGATCCGCTGTTCCACCGGCCGCGCTTCGGGCGCCTGCTGCGCCAGGCGCACGACGCGGACCTCGTGGACCTCTCCAAGAACGAGCGCGGCTTCGAGGTCGCCTTGCGGGCCGAGGCGGCGGGCGAGCCGGTGGAGGAAGCCGCGCAGGAGCCGGCGGGCGAGGCGCGCACCGGTCGCGGCAGCCGCCGCGGCCGGGGCCGGGGACGGGGGGCGGGCGCGGCGGAGCCGCCGGCCGCCACCGCTGCCGAGCCGCCGGCGGCTCGGCAGCGGTGGCGGCCGGCGGCTCCGCCGCGCCCGCCCCCCGTCCCCGGCCCCGGCCGCGGCGGCTGCCGCGACCGGTGCGCGCCTCGCCCGCCGGCTCCTGCGCGGCTTCCTCCACCGGCTCGCCCGCCGCCTCGGCCCGCAAGGCGACCTCGAAGCCGCGCTCGTTCTTGGAGAGGTCCACGAGGTCCGCGTCGTGCGCCTGGCGCAGCAGGCGCCCGAAGCGCGGCCGGTGGAACAGCGGATCCTGCGCGCCGCCGTGCATCGCCTCCATCCGCTCGCGCACGAGGTCCTCGTTCACCGCGGTGGGCGCGAACGCCCCGACCTCGCGGAGGGCCCGCTTGAGCAGGTCGAACGCCTCGGCCAGCGACAGCGTCCCGGCTCCCGCCGCGGCTCCGGCCGTCCCCGCCTCGGCCGGCTCCGGCGCCGGCTCGCCCGCGGCGCCACGCCCGCCGCGACGGCCCCGGCGCGAGCGCCCGCCGCCGGCCGCCCGGGCCCGGTCGTGCTCGGCCCGCTCCTGCCCGCGGCGCTCGTCGGCCCCGCCCGGAATCGGCGGCAGCGCCCGCTCGCCGCCCGGCGCCGTGGCGCCGAGGTCGATCTCGTACTGTCCGTTCTCGAGCTTGGTCGCGGTCAGCAGGCCGCGCCGCTTGGCCTCGTCCACGAACTTGGAGAACCGGCTCATGCCGACGTTCTTCTCGTCGAACGAGTCGTCCAGCTCCTGCATCACCTGCTTGAGCCGGTCCGAGCGCATCACGTCGTTGCGCTTCTTCATCTCCAGCACGGCGTCCACCACGAGCTCCCACGGGTCGCGGCGCTGCGTCTCGCCCTCGCCCTCGCGCGCCAGGCCGGCGAGCTCGTTGTAGGAGTAGTACTCGTCGCAGTTCTGGATCAGCAGATCGGACGCCGACTCGCGGATGCCGACGCCGATGATGTACTTGCCGTACTCCTTGAGCTTGATCACGAGCGACGAGAAGTCCGAGTCGCCCGACAGCAGGATGATGGTCCCGATCTCGGGGCGCGTGAAGACCAGCTCCACGGCGTCGATGGCCAGCCGGATGTCGGTGGCGTTCTTCTTGTTGGAGCCGAAGGCCGGCGCGAAGATCAGGTCGATCGACGCTTCCGACAGCGGCACGATGTACTGCGGGTAGCGGCGCCAGTCGGCGTACGCCCGCTGTACCGCCACCTTCCCCCGGATGATGTCCGAGTTCATCAGCTTCCGCAGCTCGACCTGCAGGTCGGAGCGGATGCCCATCGTCACGTTGTCGAAATCGATCAGCAGCGCGGCATTCGGCGCGTGCGCCGGCGGCTGTTTGCTCGCCGGACGCGGTGTCGGAAAGGTCATGGACTCCTTCAAGAGGCTGTGTGTTCGAGCGCCACGACCTGCGCCAGCTCCCGGCGCTTCACCTTGCCGCTGGCCGTCAGCGGCAGCGCGTCGAAGAACCGGACCAGGTCGGGCACCTTGTAGTCGGCCATCTGCTTCCGGGCGAACTCGGTGATGTCCTCGCCCCGGAGGATGGCGCCCTCGGTCGGTACCACGCAGGCACACACCATCTCGCCGAGGATCTCGTGGGGGATCCCCACCACGCAGACTTCCTCGACGCCCGGATGCGCCCGCAGCACGTCTTCCACTTCGCGGGGGTAGATGTTGGAGCCGCCGCGGATGATCATCTCCTTGCGGCGCCCCACGATCCGCACGTACCCGTCCGCTTCCAGCATCGCCAGGTCGCCGGTGAGGAAGAACCCCTCGGGCGTGAACGACCGCCGCGTCTCGCCCGGCATCCGGTGGTAGCCCGCCATCACGTTCGGGCCCCGCACGGCCAGCTCCCCCACCGCTTCCTCGCCGTGCAGCTCTCCGGTCGTGACGTCCACGATCTTGAGCTCCACGCCCGGCAGCGCCCGCCCCACCGTCTCCGCGCGGTGCACCGCGGAGTCGTCCGGCCGGGTGATGGTCACCGTGGGCCCGGTCTCGGTCAGGCCGTAGGCGATCTCGACGTCGCAGACGCGCCGGACCGCCGCCAGCAGGTCCGGCGGCACGGGGCTGCCCGCGACGATCCCGGTCCGCAGGGCCGGCAGGGCCGCGCGCGTGAACCCGCGCTCCCGCGCCAGGAGGTGGAACGCCGTCGGCACGCCGTGGCAGACGGTGACCCGCTCCCGCGCCATCAGCTCGACGGTCGCGGCGGGCTCGCCCCGCTCGTCGAGCACCAGGGTGGCGCCCGCCGCCAGCGCACCGGCCACCACGCTGGCGCCGAAGATCGTGAACAGCGGCACCGCCGCCAGCACCACGTCCGCCTCCGTGAGGCGCAGCACCTCGTTCACCGCGGCCGCCGTCCCGACCACGTTCCGGTGCGTCAGGCACACGCCCTTGGGCTTCCCCATCGTGCCCGACGTGTAGACGATGGCCAGCAGCGCGTCGGCGTCGCGCGCCGCCGCCGGCGTGGCGAGCGCCGCCCCGCGCGACACCAGGTCCCGGTACGGCAGCACGCGATGGTCCCAGTAGTCGCCGCCGCCGACCGCCACCACGGACCGCAGGTCGGGCAGGTCGCCGAACAGCCCGTCGAACAGCTCGACGAAGTCCCGGCCCGCATGGCTCTCGGCGGTCACCACCACCGACGCCTCGGCATGGCGCAGCTGGTAGGTGAGCTCGTGGTGCCCGAGGCCCGGGTTCAGGGGGACCAGCGTGGCGCCCAGGCGCGCCGCCGCCACCGCCGCGGCGAGCCACTCCGGCCGGTTGGGGAGGTTGACCGCGATGGTGTCGCCGGCCTCGATGCCGAGATCGGCGAGCGCCGCGGCGAGACCCTCCGCCTCTCGGCTCACCTGGGCGTAGCTCTGCCGGCGCTCGCCGGCCACGGTGCACGGCCGGTCGGGGGAGCGCGCCGCGGCGGCCTCGAACACGTCGGCGAGATGAGCCGAGCCCAGCACAGTGCCCCCGGTCATGCCCAGCTTTCAATGATACTCAGGCGTCCGATGCGGAGCCAGCATCGGGCAAGGGCACAGTACCTAAGTGCCCGTGAACAGTGAAGTTGCCATACGCCAAGTTGTCAGTGGTTCCAAGCCGCCAGGCGTGAAGGGGCCAGTCCAGATGTCAGGTCTGGCAACTGGACTGGCCCTCGACCGCTCCCGTCTTGTAACCACTGTTCCCTTGCCGTCTGGCAACTGACCGGCCCACCGCCAGTTCTGCTCACTTGAGACTGATGCAGCCGCCCCTAACTTAGCCTCGTGGCTCTGGCCTTCCGCCGCCGCATCTTCGTGTGGCTCGTCGCGGTCGCGGCGATCCCTGCCGGCGTCGGCATCGGCATGGCCCTGCTCGCGCCGCGACTCGCGGCGCCCGTCGGCGGCGTCGCCGCGTGGGACCGCGCGGCGGCGACGTGGCTCGAGGCCCAGCGGTCGCTCGCCCGCCAGCCCCTGACGCCGGCCGCGCGCGAGGCCCTGCGCCGCCACGCCGACGAGCTCGGCGCGTCCCTCGGCCGCGCCCGGCAGAGCCAGGCCATCCGCGACTCGTTCCTCCGCGTGCTCGCGGGCCTCGCGGCCGGCCTGGCGGCGCTCGTCGCGCTCGGCACGGTCCGCCTCGCTGGCCACCTGTCGCGGCAGCTCTCCCGCCCCATCGACGAGCTGATCGCCTGGACCGGCCGCCTGACGCGCGGCGAGCCGCTGCCCGACGCGCCGCCGGCCAAGGGCGCCCCCGAGTTCGACGTGCTGCGCGCCGCGTTCCGGGCGATGGCCGCGGACCTGGCGGCCGCGCGCTCGCGCGAGGTCGAGGCCGCCCAGCTCCGCGCCTTCCGCGACCTCGCGCGCCAGGTCGCCCACGAGCTGAAGAACCCACTCACGCCGCTGCGCTTCGCCACCCAGCGCCTCGCCCAGGAGGCGCGGCCCGACCAGCGCGAGCTGCTCGAGATCGTCGAGGGCGAGAGCGAGCGCATCGAGCAGATGGCGCGCGACTTCGCCACGCTCGGCCGGCTCCCGGAGGGGCCGCCGGCGCCGGTGGACCTCGCCGAGCTGATGGAAACGCTGGTGAAGGGGACCGTGCCGCCCGGGATCGCGGTGCGCATCGAGCGCGCGCCGGACCTGCCGCTGGTGAGCGCGCACTACGAGCCGCTCCGCCGCGCCCTGCACAACCTCGTGCTCAACGCCTGCGACGCCTGCGAGGAGCGGCGCGCGGGCGCGCGGGCGCGCGGCGAGATCGCCGTGACGCTGCGGCCGGTGCCGAACGGCGCCGCGCCGGCCGTGGAGATCGCCATCCGCGACACCGGCGTCGGCATCCCGCCCGAGCAGCTCGGGCGCGTCTTCGAGCCGTACTTCACGACCAAGGCCAAGGGCACGGGCCTCGGGCTGGCGCTGGTGCGGCAGACGATCCACGACCACGGCGGCTCGATCGGCGTCGCCAGCGAGCCCGGCCGCAGCACCACCTTCACGGTCACGCTGCCGGTGACGCGCCCGTGACGCGGCACCCGGTCGTGCTGGTGGTGGACGACGAAGCGAACCTGCGCCGCATGCTGTGCGCCGTGCTCGCCTCCGAGGGCTACCGCACCGCGGAGGCCGCGTCCGGGACCGACGCGGTGGCCGCCGTCCAGCGCCGGCGGCCGGACGCGGTGTTCCTCGACCTGTCGATGCCGGGCGGACCCGACGGCCTCGAGACGCTGGAGCGCCTCGGCGTCGAGGCGGCGGGCGTGCCCGTGATCATGATGAGCGGCCGCGCGGGCCTCGCCGACGCCGTGCGCGCGACCAAGCTCGGCGCCTACCACTTCCTCGAGAAGCCGCTCGCCCCCGAAGCGGTGCTGCTCACGCTGCGCTCCGCGCTGGAGCTGGCGCGCGCCCGCGCCGAGGCGTCCGCGCTGCGCGAGGCCCTCGGGCCCACCGCCACCCTGGTCGGCTCGAGCCCCCAGCTCGCGGAGCTGCGCTCCCTCATCGCGCGCGTCGGGCCGACCGAGGCGCGGGTGCTGGTCTCGGGCGAGTCGGGCACCGGCAAGGAGCTGGTGGCCGGCGCGATCCACGCCGCGAGCCCGCGCGCCGACGGGCCGTTCGTGCGGGTGAACTGCGCCGCCATCCCGCGCGAGCTGGTGGAGTCGGAGATGTTCGGGCACGAGCGCGGCTCGTTCACCGGCGCTACCGAGCGCCGGGTCGGCCGCTTCGAGCAGGCCGACGGCGGCACCCTGTTCCTCGACGAGGTGGGCGACCTGTCGCCGGAGGCGCAGGCCAAGCTGCTCCGGGCGCTCGAGGGCGGCGAGATCGAGCGGGTGGGCGGGGACCGGCCCATTCCGGTCGACGTGCGCGTCGTCTCCGCGACCAACAAGGACCTCGCGCGCGCCGCCCGCGAGGGCGCGTTCCGCGAGGACCTCCTCTACCGGCTCAACGTGTTTCCGATCTGGATCCCGCCGCTGCGCGAGCGGCCCGGCGACATCCCGGAGCTGGTCGCGCACTTCGGCGCCCTGGTGACGCAGCGGATCGGGCGGCACGCCGTGGCGGTCACGCCCGAAGCCATGGACCGGCTGATCCGCCACCCCTGGCCCGGCAACGTCCGCGAGCTGGCCAACATCGTCGAGCGGCTGATCATCCTCTCCTCGCGCGCCACGATCGGCGAGGCCGACGTCGCGGCCGCGCTGCCCGCCGGCGACGGCCGGGAGGAGCCGCTCCCGCATCCGGCGGCGATGACCCTGCCCTTGAGCGACGAGCTGGATCGCTTCGAGCGCGTCCTCATCGCGCGGGCCCTGTCGGCGGCGGGAGGCAGCGTGGCGGAGGCCGCGCGCCGGCTCTCGACCGACCGCGCCAACCTCTATAGGAGAATGAAGCGGCTGGGCATCGAGCCGTCGTCCTGACGTGTCCGAACGACACGGGCCCGCTGCCCTCCGGGAGACAGGGGCGCCGCGAGGCGGCCGGTTGCGGACCGCCAAGTGTCGGGATTCATTTGACTTGAGAACGGCCGGGCTGCGGCATGGGCCGTGCCTTCAGGCGGCGCGGCACTCCTGCAGGAGCAAGGCATGACCAAGGCGGCACTGGCAGCACTGCTGGTCCTCGCGGCGGCGGCCCAGGCACGCGCCCAGGACAGCACCATCCGGATCCGGCCCGCGCCCGTCGGCGCGGGCGAGCGGCTCACGCTGCGGCAGCTGCCGCGCGACGTCGCCGAAGAGGTCGTCCGGCTGTTCAACGCCGACAGCACGATCCGCCTCACCGGATCGACGCGCATTCCCGCGGCGCGCGGCGTCGAGGGCGACCTCGCCGTGCTCGGCGGACCGGTGGTGATCGGGGGCCGTGTCAGCGGCACGCTGGTCGTGGTGAACGGCGACGTGATCTTCGAGCCGGGCGCGTCGGTCGGCGGCAACGTGCTGGTCGTGGGCGGCGCCGTGCAGGGCGCGGACCAGGCGAGCATCCAGGGCGACGTGCGCTCGTACCGCGATCCGCTGCGCTACCACCGGCAGGGCGACCAGCTGGTGTACGCGCCGGAGCGCGTGTTCCAGCCGCCGCGCTGGATCCAGCAGTACGACTGGGGCGAGGACCAGGGGAACCGCACCGGGATCCTGCTCGCGCTGGCGGGGACCTACAACCGCATCGAGGGCCTGCCCATCGTGTTCGGCCCGCGCGCCGACCTCCGCCTCGCGGACGACCTGCGCTTCCAGGCCGACGCGACCGCGATCTTCCGCACCAGCGACATTTCGTTCGACGGCAACGACATCGGCTACAACGCGCGGGCGGAGCTCGTGGTCGGCGGCGCGACCCGCAACGTCGGCATCGGGGTGCGCGGCTTCGACGCCGTCGCGCCGGTCGAGACCTGGCCGCTCAAGGACTTCGAGGTCGGGTGGGCCTCGTTCCTGTTCCACCGGGACTACCGCGACTACTACCGGCGCCACGGCGGCAGCCTCTACGCCACGTTGCGGCTCTCCCCGCAGCTGTCGTTCACGGCGGAAGGGCGCGACGCGCGCGAGTCCTCGCTGGAGGCGCGGACACCCTGGACCCTGTTCCGCAGCGACGAGGCCTGGCGGCCGAACCCCGCGATCACCGACGGCAAGTACCGCGCGCTGATCGCGTCGTTCCGGCTCGACACGCGCAACGACCGCGGCTCGCCGAGCGCCGGCTGGTACGTGACCGGCGAGTACGAGCTCGGCCACGGCGGCGGCGTCACCGGCGGCCTCGGCCCGCTGATCTGCGTCGTCGCGCCGTGCGTGGATCCGGCGCTCGCCGACGGCAACCTCGGCTACGAGCGCCTGGGGTTCGACGCGCGCCGCTACCTGCGCCTCTCGCCCACCGGCCGTCTCGACCTGCGGCTGGCCGGCGGGGGCTGGCTGGGCGGAGAGCCGCTGCCCCTGCAGCGGCGCCTGTCGCTGGGCTACCCCGACCCGCTGCCCGGCTACGGCTGGCGTCAGTTCAGCTGCGGCGGCGGCGCGGTGCTGGGGGAGCCGGCGCTGTGCGACCGCGCCCTGGTCGCCCAGGCGGAGTTCCGGACCCACCTCGGCTTCGACTTCGGTCCGAAGTGGGCGAGCGACTGGGGCGACGCCGGCGACGAGCACTACGAGCCGTTCCACGTCAGCGGGCCGGACCTGGTGGTGTTCGCCGACGCGGGGCGCGCGTGGTCGGTGTCGCGCAACGGGAGCGCGGGCCCCGACGTCCTCCCGCCCGACAAGCTCCCCACCCTGAGCAGCTTCCGCACCGACATCGGGCTCGGGCTCGACTTCGGGCCGCTGGGCTTCTATCTGGCCAAACCGCTCGACCAGGCCGACCGCACGGTGACCTTCACCGTGCGCATGGGCCGGCGCTTCTAGGAGGGTGAACCGGGCCGCGGGGCTCCTGCTCGCGCTGGTCGCGAGCGCCGGCTCCGCGGCCCGTGCCCAGGAAGTCCGCGAGCGCGCGCCGCCCGTTCCTCCGCACCTCACCATCACCCTGGCGCGCGACTCGGGGGCGCAGGTCGAGCCGCCGGTCGTGCGCGCCGAGCGCCTCCTCGACGACCGCGTGTTCGACGGGGCGCTGAGGAACGGTTTTTCCGTCCGGTTCCATTTCCGGCTCGAGCTGTGGAGGCAGGCCGCCCTGTTCGACCACCTGCAGGGGGACGTCGAGTGGGACGCCGTCGTGCGCCTCGACCCGCTCTCGGGCGAGTTCGAGCTGATCCGCACCGGCGGCGACGTCACGCACCTCACGGCGATGGACTCGGTGAGCCGGGCGCTGGCGCGGGCCTTCACCGTGGAGATGGTACCGCCGGCCGCCGGGCCCGAGACCCGCTACTACTACCTCGCGACGCTCGACATCACGTCGCTGTCGCAGTCGGATCTCGACGAGGTGGAGCGGTGGCTGCGCGGGGACGTCGGGCCCGCCATCTCGAGCCGCGGGGGCCTCGGCGGCGCGCTGGCGGTCGGGGCCCGGCGGCTCCTGATCCGCCTGTCGGGGATGCCGCACCGCCACCTGGAGGCGCGGACCCCCACCTTCACCGCCGGCCGCTAGGTCTTGAAGCGCGCGTCGATCGCGCGCCGGATGTCCTCGAGCGACGCGCCCTGGCCGTGCATCTCGGCCGCCATCGCCGCTTCGGCGAGGCAGATGTCGCACGACGCCGCGTGCTCCGACTCGTAGCAGGTCAGCAGGGAGACGTGGCCCATGTCCTCCTTGCAGTGGCAGTAGCAGTACAGCCCGTCGAACACCTCCGGCATCGCGCGCGCCGCGGTGTAGGCACGCACCAGGCGCTCGTCCTCGCCGAAGGTCGAGGCGGGCAGCACCCGGGCGCCGGTGATCCCCGCGCGCGGGGCGGGATGCCGCCCGCCCCCGCCGCGCGTCGCCACCAGCACCACCGCCGTCGCGGCCACCGCGACGCCCGCCACCACCCAGGGCAGCTTCAGCTTGGCCATCCGTCCTCCCGGCTCCGCGTCACGCGTCCAGCGCGTCCGAGCGCTCCGCCAGCTCCGCGCCGCGCGCCGTGCGCAGCGTCTCCAGCACGGTGTTGTCCGACTTCAGCAGCACGATGGTCGGCCGGTGGGCCGCCGCCTCCTCCGGCGTCATCTGCGCGTAGGCGATGATGATCACCGGGTCGCCCACGTGCACCAGGCGCGCCGCGGCGCCGTTCAGGCAGATGGTCCCCGAGCGCCGCGCGCCCTCGACCACGTAGGTCTCGAACCGCGCGCCGTTCGCCACGTCCACCACCTGGACGCGCTCGAACGGCAGGATGCCAGCCGCCTCCATCAGCGCCGCGTCGATCGTGATGCTGCCGACGTAGTGGAGGTTCGCTTCGGTCACCGTGGCGCGGTGCAGCTTCGCCTTGCAGAGCGTGAGCAGCAATGCGGTCGTCCTCGTGGGCGGGAACGCCCGCAAGCTAACGACCCCGCCGGGCGGCGGGGAAGCGGCGCGTCAGCCTTCGGGGGCCGGCCCGCACTCCCGCAGCGCCGCTCCCATCGCGGCCGCCGACTGCCAGCGGTCGTCCGGGTTCTTGGCCAGCGCCCGGGTCACGACCTTGGCGAGCTTCGCCGGCGTGTCCGCGCGGCGCTTGCGGGCGTCGGGAATGGCGCCGCGCATGTGCATGCCGAGCACCAGCCGGTCGTCGCGGTGCTCGTAGGGCGGAGCGCCGGTGAGACACTCGTACACCACGCAGCCGACGGAGTACAGGTCGCTGCGATGGTCGATGGTCGCCTGGCCGGCGACCTGCTCCGGGCTCATGTACGCGGACGTGCCGACGGTGAAGCCGGAGCGGGTGAGCCGGGCGGCGCCGCCCGTCGCCGACTCCGCCACCGCCTTCGCGATCCCGAAGTCCATCAGCACCGCGCCCGCCGGCGAGAGCTTGATGTTGTCGGGCTTGACGTCGCGGTGCACCACGCCGAGCTCGTGGGCGTACTCGAGCGCCTCCAGCACGTCGGTGGCGCCCCGCAGCGTGTCCGCGATCGACGCCCGCCGGACCTTGTCGAGGACCTGCCGGAGCGTCGGGCCCTCGACGTAGGACATGACGAAGTACACCAGCCACTCGTGCTCGCCGAAGTCCAGCAGGCGGCAGATCCGCGGGTGGTCGATGCGCTGGAGCAGGCTGATCTCCCGGAGGAACCGCTCCGCCGTCAGCGAGACCGCCAGCTCGGGGTGGAGGACCTTGAGCGCCACCTGGGTCCCGGACCGGTCGCGCGCCAGGAAGATGCGCGCGGCGCCGCCGCGGGCGATCTCGCGCTCGACCGTGTAGCGATCGCCCAGCGCACTCTGGACGACGGGCAGCAGCTCGCGTGGCAAGAGGACTCCCGGGCTTCCCGACGCTAAGGTTGCCGCCACCCGCCCGGGCCGCAAGGTGGCCGCTTGACTTTCCCCCGCCGGGACGGAGCTTGCCATCCGTGCCCGCCGCCCGCCGCTTCGCCGTCATCCAGCACCTGGGCCCCGAGGGCCCCGGCCTCATCGCCGCCGTCGCCCCCGCGCACGGCGTGACGCTGGACGTCCGCCGGGTGGACCGCGGCGCGCGGGTGCCCTCGGCGGCCGAGGTCGACGGCGTCGTCGTGCTCGGCGGCACGATGGGCGTCTCCGACGCGGCCGCCTACCCCCACCTGGTCGCGGAGCAGCGGCTGCTCGCCGACGCGTGCGACCGGGGCCTGCCGGTCCTCGGCGTCTGCCTCGGCGCCCAGCTCCTCGCGGCCGCCCTCGGCGCCCGCGTGTACCAGGGGCCCGCGCCCGAGATCGGGTTCGGGGACGTGCGGCTCACGCCGGAGGGCGAGCGGGACCCCGTGCTCGGGCCCTCGGGACCCTCGCTCCCCGCGTTTCACTGGCACGGCGACACGTTCGACCTGCCGCGCGGCGCCGTCTGCCTGGCCGGCACGGCCGCGTACGCCCGGCAGGCGTTCCGCGCCGGCGCCCGGGCCTACGCGCTGCAGTTCCACGTGGAGCTGGACGCCGCCCTCGCCCGTGACTGGGCCGCCGCGCTCCCCCGCGGCGTCACCCTGGACGAGACGCGACGCGCGGCCGTCGAAGAGACCGGCCGCGCCGTCCTGCACCGCTTCTTCGCCGGGGTGCTGCGCTAGCTAGTGGCCGGCGGAGTCATGGTGCGCCATGCCATGGTGCATCGGCCGCCTGCCCATCGCGTCCACCTGGCTCCGCTGGGCGTCCGTCAGCAGCGCCCGCGCCTGCGCCGACGCGCGCAGCATCGCCCACATCGCGTCCCCCATCAGCCGGTGCGCGGCGTCGAAGTGCGCCCGCACCGCCGCGGTGTCCGGCGCGGCCACCTGCATCACCTGCTCCAGCTCGCCCATGTGCATCTTGGCCTGGCCGGCGGCCGCGTCGTGCGCCGCCTTGGCGGAATCGGCCAGGTTGGTGAGCAGGGTGATCTGATCGGTCGTCAGGTGGAGGGTGGTCTTCTCTCTCAGCAGGTGCTGCGGGGCGTACGCCATCGCGCGCATCATCGGCGCCATCATCGAGTCCATGCCCGGCATCATGTCGTCGTGCGACATCCGGCCCATGCCCATGCCGTGCGGCGGGGGCGCCGGGTGCTGCTGCGCCGCCAGCGGTGCCGCTGCCGCGGCGAGAACGACCAGCCACGCCGTCGTCTTCATTGCGCCGTCTCCGTGGAAGTGAAGTGGTCTGAACGGTAGCCCTGCATGCCCGGCACTTGGTACCCCGCCCGCCGCCGACGAATCCCTTCGCGTGCGCGGGTCCCCGGAGGCCGGCCGAGCCGGCCGCCGGCCCCCCTCTCGGACCCGCCTGAAAACCTGTCGCAATCTGTCCATCCTGACTTTGTGAATTCGGACACAAGAGATATGCTTAGTGAGGATCAACTGGCTTGGAGCATCATAAATACCTGTACCACAACATGTTAGACCATCTCAGACAGCTGGCATGGCCAATGCTACCACGTCCGTATGACTACCTAGGCCCAGCCACTACGGGTACGGGCGCTGAAATCCTGGGACGTGCAACGAAAACGGAACGGATGCGCGAGGAACGGCTCATGAGACATTCCCTTCGGTTCGGACACGTGGTGCTCGGGGCGGCGTTCGCCCTGGTGGCGGCGGGGTGCGTGAAGGACACCACGACGGCGCCCACCGGGACGACGAAGCTGGCAGGGGCGGTCGTCGGGTACAGCAACCCGGCGACGAAGCTCACGACCTGCGGCAACTGCCACGTCCTCAAGCAGGCGAGCTGGATCCAGACCGGCCACTCGAACGCCTGGAAGGACCTGCAGGCCAGCGGCCACGCGAGCGCCGCCTGCAACCAGTGCCACACGACGAGCGCCTACTCGTTCGGCGGCGCGGACAGCGCGGGCTTCTTCGCCGCCACCGCCTCGAACCAGAACTACTTCCAGGACGTGCAGTGCGAGGCGTGCCACGGGGCCGGCCAGGCGCACGTGACGACGCCCGACGAGACGCAGCCGGTCGCGTACCTCGTCTCCCGGGACACGACCAAGGGCGTGGGCTGCGGGATGTGCCACAGCGGCCCGCCGCACAACCCGTTCTACGAGGATTGGTCGCGCGGGGCCCACAGCGTCATCGAGGCGCCGGCGATCTCGAACACCAGCGGCACCTGCCTGCAGTGTCACGAGGGCAAGACGGCGGCGATGCGGTTCGGGGCGAGCAACGTCTACGTCGAGAGCGGCACCACGACCGCGATGCAGCTCGGCTGCACGACCTGCCACGATCCGCACGGCAGCCCGAACACGCACGAGGTGCGGGCATCGATCACGGTCGCCGACACGACCAACCTGTGCATCCAGTGCCACAAGCGCCGCTCCATCCCGGACCTGACCTCGGCCAGCGGCCCGCACTCGCCGCAGGGCCCGACGTTCCTGGGCACCTCGGGTTGGCGGCCGGCCGGCTTCACGTGGGATTCGACCAGCGTGACGACCCACTCGAACCCGTCCTCGAACCCGCAGCTGTGCGCGACCTGCCACGTCGCGACGCTCGACGTGAACAACGCGAAGGGCCAGCTGGCGTGGCACTACACCGGCCACAGCTTCTACGCGATCCCGTGCGTGGACACGGCCGGCATCGACTCGACCAATTCGTGCGACGTCTCGGTGCGCAGCTTCGCGGCGTGCGCCACCAGCGGCTGCCACGCGTCCGAGGCGGCGGCGCGCACCGTCTTCCAGTCCACCTCGAACGAGCTGCAGTTCCTCGCCGGGCTGATCTGGACCGACGTGAACGGGAACGGCAAGATCGACTCCGCGGACACGGGCCTGCTGACCAAGGTGGCGGCCACGGAGTTCAAGACCCGCAGCGCCACGGTGAACAACACCCTGCCGTACACGGTGGCCGAGGGCGGGCGGTTCAACGTGCAGCTCATCGCCAACGATCGCTCGCACGGGGCGCACAACGCGCCGTACCTGCGGTCGCTGCTGGTCGCCACGATCCAGGCGCTGAAGACGCAGTACGGGCTGGCGGCCCCGGCCGCCGATGAGGCGCGGGTCGCGTCGATCGCCGCCCGGTTGGGTGTCCGCATCGCCGCCACGCGCTAGTCGGGGCGGGCGGGTAGGGACCGGCGCCGGATTGCCCGGCGCACGATGCCCAGCGAAGCTTCAGCGGGTCGGTCCTCACGGGGGCCGACCCGCTTGCTGTCCGGGCACTTCGGCACGGTGATCGAGCAGGCATGACGCGATACTACGAGTGGGTCCAGAGGGAGTGGCGGCGCCTGGCGCCGGCCTGGCGCATCGGCCTGGTGGCCGGCGTCACGCTGGTGGTGGCCGCGGCATCGGTGGCCGGCTACCGGCAGTGGAACTACATGCAGCACGACAACCGCTTCTGCACGTCGTGCCACCTGATGGTCGATCCCTTCCAGCGGTTCAGCCGCAGCGCCCACGCGAAGCTCCAGTGCCACAACTGCCACGAGGGACGCATCCCCGAGCAGCTGCACCAGCTTTGGATGACGGCGGTGGAGCGCCCCACGGCCATCGGCCGCCACGCCCGCGTGCCGAACGAGGTGTGCGCCCGGTGCCACATCTCCGGGGACTCCACCAAGTGGAAGATCATCGCGGCGACGGCGGGCCACCGGATCCACCTCGAGTCCAAGAACCCGCGGCTCGCGGGCATGCGGTGCGTGGAGTGCCACGGGGTGTCGCTGCACGAGTTCGCGCCCGTGGATCGCACCTGCGGCCAGGCGGGGTGCCACGACCACAACACCATCCACCTCGGCCGGATGGGGCAGCTCACCGAGCTGCACTGCACCACCTGCCACAACTTCCTCGCCCAGGCGCGCACCTTCGCGGTCGACTCCCTGGGCAAGCCGCTCACGCCCGCGGCCGCCCAGTGCCTGTCGTGCCACGCGATGCAGCAGAAGATGGCGCGGATGGACATCGGCCGGGATCCGCACAACGGCGTGTGCGGGGACTGCCACAACCCGCACACCCAGACCAAGCCGCAGGACGTCAGCTGCACCACGGCCGGGTGCCACGCCGGCTGGCAGCGCGTCAGCTTCCACGTCGGCGTGCCGCACCCCGACCGCTGCACCACCTGCCACCAGCCTCACAGCTGGCGGGTGGAGGGCCAGAACTGCACGCGCTGCCACGCCAACATCCCGCGCGAGACGCCGTCCCGGGGCCGCCGCGTGACGCTCGGTCCACGGACCCGGCTGGAGGCGCCCACGGCCGTCGCGGATTTCGCCGCCGCGGGGCCGACGTGGCTGCCGCAGGAGCCGCTCCAGGGGCCGACGCGGCCGGCGCCGGCCGCGGGCGCGGGCGCGATGCCGCGCTTCTCCCACGGCGACCACCGCGGCCAGTCCTGTGCGGACTGCCACTCGAGCCGGCTGCGCCACGGCGAGCTGCTGGTGCGCTCCGCGGCGGACTGCCAGCGCTGCCACCACTCCGCGCCCGAGCGCACGCAGTGCGCCGCCTGCCACGACGTGGCCGCGCTCGGCCGGGCCGTGCTGCAGCCGCTGCGCACGTTCCCGATCGCGGCCGGGCACGAAACCGTGACGCGGCGGCTCCCGTTCGAGCACCAGCGCCACGCCACCGTGCCCTGCGTGCAGTGCCACACCAACCCCGTCTCCCGCGCGCCGGACGGCGCGGACTGCGCGTCGTGCCACGCCCCGCACCACCGCGCCGCGGCGAACTGCGTCGCGTGTCACGCCGGCGCCAACGCCCTGGCCGGCCACAAGGCGGCGGACCACCCGAACTGCGCGAGCGCCGCCTGCCACGGCGCGCGCGCCGCCAACCTGCCGGCCACCCGCGAGCTGTGCCTCGCCTGCCACACCACGCAGGCCCGGCACGTGCCCGGCAAGCCGTGCGAGCAGTGCCACAAGGTCATGGCCCGGAGCTGACGATGCGCCACCGGTTCCCTCCCGTCGCCGCCGCGCTGCTCGGCCTCGCCGCCGCGCGCGCGCCCGCGCTCCGCGCCCAGCAGTTCCTGGTGCACGGCACGACCACGTCCCAGTTCGTGCAGCTGCGGCCGATCCAGTTCGACCCCACGGCCAACTTCGACACCGGGGCCTTCGTGGCGCTGCCGGCCACCTACGCCGCGCCGTTCACCCAGGACGTCGAGCTGTCCGCCTGGGGCCTGGGGATCGACGGCCTGCGCGCGTATGCGCTGGTGCGGGGCCGCGCCGCGCTCGGCTCCGGGCTGGTGTGGCCGGAATCCGACGAGCACTTCCAGACCCTGTACGCCTACCTCGAGCTCGAGCGCACCCACTACCTGTTGCGCGCCGGCCGCCAGCAGCGCGCGTCCGGGCTCGGGTGGTACGCCTTCGACGGGCTGACCGCGAGCTGGCGGCCGCTGGCGGCGGTGCGGATCGAGGGCTACGGCGGCCGCGGGCTGGCGCGCGCCTCGCTCGACGCCCCGAACGCCTCGGCCATCACCTCGCTCGACCCGCTCCAGCCCGACCAGGGCACCGTCCTGCTCGGCGCCTCGCTGTGGGCGGCGCCGTCGGCGCGGTCGAGCTTCTCGGCGATCTACCAGCGCGAGCTGCTGGCCAACCAGAGCGGCCTGGTATCGGAGCGGGCCGCCTTCGACGGCCGCCTGGGCCTGGGCTCGCACCTGGTGCTCGCCGCGTCGGCCGACGCCGACGTGGCGCGGCAGCAGTGGGGCAAGGCGCGCGTCAGCGCGACGGTGCTGCTGGGCGGCGCCTCGGTCGTGCTCGAGGCGTTCCGGTACCGGCCGACGCTCGACCTCTCGACCATCTGGGGCGTGTTCTCGCCGGAGTCCCACGACGGGTACTCGGCGACACTCATCCTCGCCGCCGCGCGCGACGTGTCGCTCACCGGCGCCTTCACCTACCGGCGCTGGCAGCCGCTGAGCATCGGCTCCCCGTTCCTCGTCGACGTCGGCAACGACCAGAAGGAGGCGACGGCGGGCGTGCAGGTGCGGCAGGGCGCCTGGACCTTCGACGGCGACTACCACCTCGAGCTGGGCTTCGGCGGCGACCAGAGCGCGGGCGACCTCCACGCCGCCTGGTCGCCGGGCGGCGGCTGGCGCGCGGGCGTCTCGACCAGCGCCTTCCAGCAGACCGATCTGTTCCGGGTCTCGGGCGGCACGGTCTACGGCCTCGGCGCGGACTTCGGGACGGCGCTCGACCGCCGCGTGGCGCTCAAGGTCGACGTGACGCGCTACTTCCAGCGGCGCCAGACCGGCGCCACCGGCGTGGACTGGAACCAGACCCGCGCCTCGGTCACCTTCGACTGGACCGTCGGCGCGGACGCCGATCGCGTCGGGAGCTACCGATGATCGCCCGCGCCGCCTCCGCCCTGCTCGCGCTCTCGGCGCTCCTGGCCGGCGCGTGGGCCCCGCGCACCGTGCGACCGCGTCCCGCCGCCGGCGCCCGCGCGGCCGCCGACACGTTCCCGCACGCGCGGCACGCCAGGCTGTTCACCACCTGCGCGGCCTGCCACGCCGGGATCGCGACGGGCGACACCGCCGAGGTCTGGCCGTCGCCGGAGCTGTGCGCCGGCTGCCACAACGGGGACCTGGCCCGCACCGTCAGCTGGACGCCGCCGCCGCCGCGGGCCACCAACCTGACGTTCGAGCACGTGCCCCACGTGGCCATGTTCGAGGCGATGGACAGCGGCGGTCCCAACTGCCAGAAGTGCCATGCCGCCGCAGACTCGCAGCCGTTCATGGACGTCGGCCGCGCCAACCCGGAGCGTTGCGTCTCGTGCCACGGCCAGGGCGCGCCGAGCCACCTGGCCCAGCAGGCGTGCGAGCCGTGCCACACCACCCTGCACGACGCCGCCGCCCTCGACGCGGAGGCGATCCGCGGGTTCCCGAAGCCGCCCTCGCACGACTCGACCTGGGTGCTGGGGCACCG
>Ga0187779_10000301_pt1 | contig 34397 bp, 29 predicted proteins | sample 1015_Q2_SP10_10__FD_132435 | JGI IMG/M metagenome (GOLD analysis project Ga0187779, IMG submission 132435) | Tropical peat soil microbial communities from peatlands in Department of Meta, Colombia - 1015_Q2_SP10_10_MG | ecosystem: Environmental > Terrestrial > Soil > Wetlands > Peat | place... | reverse complement strand
GGCGGCCGCCCGCGCGCTGGCGGCGGGATTCCGCGTCGTCGAGGTCCACGCGGCGCACGGCTACCTGCTGCACCAGTTCCTCTCGCCCCTCAGCAACCGGCGCGCGGACCATTGGGGCGGCTCGTTCGAGAACCGCACCCGGCTCGTGCGCGAGGTGGTGGAGGCCGTGCGCCGCGTCTGGCCGGAGCGGCTGCCGCTCCTGGTGCGCGTTTCGGCGACCGACTGGGCCGACGGCGGGTGGGACGCCGATCAGACCGTGGAGCTGGCGCGCGCACTCCGGCCGCTGGGCGTGGACCTGGTGGACTGCTCGTCCGGAGGCCTGGTGGCCCACCAGCAGATCCCCGTCGCTCCCGGCTACCAGGTGCCGTTCGCCGAGCGCGTCCGCCGCGAGGCCGGCATCGCCACGGGCGCGGTGGGGCTGATCACCGACGCGTCGCAGGCCGACGAGATCGTGCGCTCGGGCAAGGCGGACGCCGTGCTGCTCGCGCGGCAGATGCTGCGGGACTCCTACTGGGCGATGCACGCGGCCGACGAGCTGGGGCACCCGTCCGCCTGGCCGCCGCAGTACCTGCGGGCGGCGCCGGCGGGCAGGAGGTCGCGTGCGGTCGCGGAACCCGACTCGCTCTACTGAGGGCTCAGCCTAGCGCGCGTCCGGGTGGTCGGCCAGGAAGAAGTCGATGTCCTCGAGGCGGCCGCGCTTCTCCATCGGCGAGAGGAACGACGCCAGGAACGAGTTGCGCGCCAGGTGGACGATCTCCTCGCGGGTGAGGCCGAGGGCGTCCCGGGCCGCGCGGTAGTTGTCGGCCACGTAGCCGCCGAAGTACGCCGGGTCGTCGGAGTTGACCGTCACGCACAGCCCGCGCTCGAGCAGGCGTCGGAGGTTGTGGTCCGCCATCGTGTCGAACACCCGCAGCTTCACGTTGGAGAGCGGGCACACGGTGAGCGGCACGTGGTGGGCCAGCAGGCGCCCGACGAGCCGGGGATCCTCGAGGCTCCGGACGCCGTGGTCGATACGCAGCGCCTTGAGCTGGTCGAGCGCCTCCCACACGTACGCCGGCGGCCCCTCCTCCCCGGCGTGGGCGACCGACAGGAAGCCGGCCTCCCGGGCGCGGTCGAACACCGCGCGGAACTTGCCCGGCGGGTGCCCCACCTCCGACGAGTCGAGGCCGACCGCGACGATCCAGCCCTTGAATGGCAGGGCCTCCCGCAACGTCGCGGCCGCGGCCTCCGCGCTGAGGTGCCGCAGGAAGCAGAGGATCAGCCCCGAGCTCACGCGGAGCTTGTGCTCCGCGTCGGCCAGCGCGCGGTGGATTCCGGTGACCACGGTCTCGAACGGCACCCCGCGGCCGGTGTGGGTCTGGGGATCGAAGAAGATCTCGGCGTGGCGGACGCCGTCGGCGTGCGCGCGCTCCAGGTACGCCCAGGTGAGGTCGTAGAAGTCGCGCTCGACCAGCAGCGCCTTCGCGCCCTCGTAGTAGATGTCGAGGAAGTCCTGCAGGTTCCTGAACCGGTAGGCGCGGCGGACCTCGTCCACCGAGCCGAAGCGCAGCGGCACCGCGTTGCGCCGGGCGATGGCGAACATCAGCTCCGGCTCGAGCGTGCCCTCGATGTGCAGGTGCAGCTCGGCCTTGGGCAGGTCCCGGATGAAGTCGGCCACGTGCCGCCCGTCTGGGAGGGGCCCGCCTAGTATAGAAAGGGGGGAGCCGGTCGGCCAACCCGGCTCCCCCCTGGTCTTCCGCATCCGGTGAGGCTACCAGCGGTCGCGGTGCTCCGCGTGCCGGTGCCCGGTCAGCTCGAACACCATCCCCACGGCCGCGTGGTCGGACGGCCACAGGCCCGAAGCCGTGCGGTCGCTCTGCAGGTTCCCGAAGATCGCGGCGTGCACGTCGTCGGCGCGGCCGAACCGGTCGCGCAGCCACACCAGGTCCACGCGCGTGGTGAAGGTCAGGGTCGGATAGGGTACCAGCACGCCCGACGCGTCCAGGGCGCCGACGCCGTCCAGCGGGCCGTTGGTGAGACCCGGGTCGTGCGTGTGGGCCAGCGGCCACAGGTCCGTGAAGTGCGCGGCCGTGAACAGCGGGTAGGTCGCGGCGAAGTCGCCGACGATGCCGGGGCCGCTGTTGAAGTCGCCGACCCAGACCACGGGATCGCGTACCTTGCTCAGCACGGCGATCAGCTCCTGGGCCTGGGCGTAGTTCACCACCGCGGCCTCGGCGTTCAGGTGGGTCGTGCCGAACCGGAACGTCCGGCCGCCGTGCGTCACCAGGACCGAGGACCAGCCGTTCTTGATGGCGAGGTCCTGGCCGCCGAGGCTCAGCGGCACCGCCGCCGCGTACACCCCGTGCTGCGGGTCGCGGTAGTGCACGCCCGCGCGCACCAGGACGGCGTCGCGGTCCTGGAAGCTGACCAGGATGCCGGTCGGGACGCCGGAGGCGTTCACGGCCATGAACACCGGGACCATCACGTTGCTGGTGGTGTCCACGGCGGGCGCCGCGTACGTCAGCCCGCGGGCGGCGAGCGAGTCGAGCAGGAGCTGCAGGAAGTCGTACTGCACGACGAACGGACTGCTGGGCGGCGCGCCGGCCGTGTAGTCCGCCGACACGCTCCACAGCCCGACCTCCTCGATGCCCATCACGTCGGGCCGCACCTTGGCGATCTGGGCGGCGATCTTCCCGGCGCGCTCCGGGAAGTTGGTCTGCACCAGCTCGGCGTAGGCCAGGGCGATCGCCTGCGCGATCGCCGCGTCGCCCTGCGCCTGGAAGATCGGCGTGAAGTTCGTGCCCAGGTAGAGGTTGTACTGCATGACCCGGAGCCCGGGAGCCCAGGGCGGGGGCAGGGCGTCGCCGTCGCGGCTGGCGGCGAGCGTCTCGTCGACGGTGGCCACGCTCGAGTTGGACGGGCTCGCGATCCGATCGCTCCGGCAGGCAGCGGCCGCCAGACCGATGAGGGCGAACAGGGCGATGGACTTCACGGCGCACCTCCGCGCTGGGTGTGCCGGTCAAGCTGATCCGCCGGCGTCAAGCTGGCGTCAAGGGTTCCGCAGCGATTTGCCGAGCAAATCCTTCCGGAATGCGGCGGGGCGCGGCGCACCTTGCCGCCCAGCATCGCGGTGCAGAGCTACGTTGCGGCGTCCTCTCCCTCGGCGGACAGGGGCTCGATCGCGACCAACCCCGTGCGCAGGGCGTAGCGCACCAGCGCCGCCCGCCCGCGGAGCCCCAGCTTCCGCGACAGCCGGGTGCGGAACGTCTCCACCGTCTTCACGCTGAGCTTCAGCTGCGCCGCGATCTGCCGATTGCTGTATCCCACGGCCAGGGCGCGCAGCACCTGGGCCTCGCGCGGGCTCAGCGCCGCCCGCGTCCGGGCTCGACCCTCCGCGGGGGCGCCGCCGCCCCCTTCCGGGTGCGGGACCGGCGCCGCGGCCGCCTCGTGGCGCGCTTCGCGGATGGCGGACAGCAGCTCGGTGTCCGCCGCGCGCTTGACGACGTAGCCCGACGCTCCCGCCGCGACCGCGGAGTCCCGATAGGCCGGGAGCTCGTGCATCGTCAGCACCACCACCTTCGTCCGGGACCGCGCCCGCGTCACGTGGCGGATCGTCTCCAGCGCATTGGTGCGCGGCATCGTGAGGTCGAGCACCACCACGTCCGGCTTCTCCGCGGCCGCCTTCCGGACGGTCTCGCGGCCGTCCGCCGCTTCCGCCACCACCTCCATGTCGGGCTGGCCGTCGATGAGGAGCCGCAGGCCGGAGCGCAGGATCGCGTGGTCGTCGGCCACCAGCACGCGCAGCTTGGCGGTCATCGCTCGCGCTCCCGGCCGCCGGCCGCGCGCGCGCGGGCCGGCGGGCGCAGGGGCAGCGAGACCGCGACGGTGGTGCCGCGACCGCGCGCCGATGCGACGTCGACCGTGCCGCCGAGCGCCGTGGCGCGCTCGCGGATGCCGAGCAGGCCGAAGCGGCGCACCGGGCGGGCGCGGCGGGCGCGGGCTCCGGGATCGAAACCCTTCCCGTCGTCCGAGACCGCGAGCCGCACCGCGGACGCCGAGCGCGCCAGGGAGATCTCCACCCGGCGCGCCCCGGCGTGCCGCCCGACGTTGGTGAGCGCTTCCTGGGCGATGCGGAACAGGGCGATCTCGAGAGGCAGGGGAAGGCGGCGCGGGCCGAAGCCCGAGATCCGCACCCGGACCGCGATGCCGAGCGATTCGGCCGTGTCGGCGGCGTGGCGCTTGAGTGCCGGCCCGAGGCCCAGGTCGTCGAGGACGCCGGGGTGCAGCCCGCGGGTGATCCGCCCCAGCTCGACCATCGCGCCGGTGACGCTCCGCCGCAGCTTCCTCGCGTGCCCGATCGCTTCCTGCAGGGTGCGGGCGTCCGACACGCGCCGCAGCCCCACGACCAGCGCCGCCAGGGCCTGGCCGGCCTGATCGTGCAGCTCGCGGGCGAGACGTCGCCGCTCCTCGTCCTGGGCAGAGATCAGGCGCTCGAGCAGGGAGCGCCGCTCCTCGTCGAGCGCCGACGCACGCGCCACGGCCGGAGCGATCCCGCCGCGCCCGCCCCGCGGATCGTCACGGGTCCGGCGTGCGCTCCGCGAGCCGGTCATACGACCCGCCCGGACCAGCGCACGTGAGGACCTCGGCACGAGCATCCCTCGAGACAAAGGGGAATATTTTCTACCCAATTACTAGCAGTCTGTTTGGGTTCGCGCATCCCCGCCCCCCCGGGGGCCATCGGCCGGCGGCCCGGTCAAGTTGACCCGGGGGAGGGGACGTGGGATAATTCGTTCGTGGACAGAGAGATAAGGATCAAGGCCGAGCCGGTGGACGGCTCCCGCTGCCGGTTCGTCGTCAGCGAGCCGCTGCTCGAGGGGGCGAGGCGGTTCGCTTCCCCCGACGAGGCCGCCGGGTCACCCCTGGCCGTGGAGCTGTTCGCCGTGGCGGGGGTCCGGGAGGTGCTCGTCTCGGGCGCGACGGTCACGGTCACGAAGGACGGACCGGCTCCGTGGCAGGCGGTCGGCAAGGAGATCGGCGCGGCCATCCGGCGCGCCCTCGCCGCCGGCGGCCCCACGGTGGCGGCCGCGCCGCCGGCGTCGTCCGCGTCGGACGAGTCGCTCTACGCGCGGGTGGCCGACCTGTTCGAGGCGGAGATCAATCCGGCGGTGGCGCGGCACGGCGGCTTCGTCGAGCTGGTGGACGTGCAGGACGCCGTGGTCATGCTGCGGATGGGCGGCGGCTGCCAGGGGTGCGGGATGGCCGACGTGACGCTGCGGCAGGGCATCGAGACGGCGCTGCGGCAGCGCGTGCCGGAGGTCGCCGGCATCGTGGACATCACCGACCACGCGGCGGGCGCCAATCCCTACGTGACGGCATCGAAGAAATAGTGGGCGCCCGCGCCCGCCTCCTGCTTCTCCTTCCCAGCACCACTTACCGGGCCGCCGCCTTCGTCGAGGCCGCGCGCCGGCTCGACGTGGACCTCACCGTCGCCTCCGACCAGGACAGCGCGTTCAGCGGCCGGGAGCCCGAGCGCCTGGCGACCTTCGACTTCGCTCACCGCGACACCGCGGCCGAGGAGGCCGCAGCCTTCGCCGCCGCGCACCCGGTGGCGGCCGTCGTCGGCGTGGACGACGACACGGCGATCCTCGCCGCGGCGATGGCGGAGCGGCTGGGCCTGCCGCACAACCCGGTGGCGGCGACGCTGGCCGCGCGCAACAAGCTCGAGCAGCGGCGGGCGCTCGCCGCGGCCGGCGTCCCGGTGCCCGCCTTCGCCGTCCACGCGCTGGACGAGGGCCCGCTGGCGGTGGCCCGCGCGGCGCCCTACCCGTGCGTGGTGAAGCCGCTGTGCCTGTCGGCGAGCCGTGGCGTGATCCGCGCCGACGGGCCGGAGGCCTTCGTCGCGGCGCACGGCGTGCTGGCGGAGATCCTCGGCTCGCCGGACGCCGCCCGGCGCGGCGAGGATTCGCGGCGCTACCTCGTCGAGTCGTTCGTGCCCGGCCCCGAGTTCGCGCTCGAGGGCCTGCTCGAGGCTGGCCGGCTGCGGGTGCTGGCGCTGTTCGACAAGCCGGATCCGCTGGACGGGCCGACCTTCGAGGAGACCATCTACCTGACGCCGAGCCGGCTGGACCGGACGGCGCAGCGCGCCCTCGAGGCGTGCGCCGCTCGCGCGGCAGCGGCCGTGGGCCTGGTGTCGGGGCCGGTGCACGTCGAGCTGCGCTTCAACGACGCGGGACCGTGGCTGATCGAGCTGGGGGCGCGGCCCATCGGGGGGCGCTGCAGCGCGGTGCTGCGCTTCGGCGAGGGAGCCACGGCGATCTCGCTGGAGGAGCTGCTGCTGCGGCATGCGCTCGGCCTTCCGGTGCCCGCGGTGGAGCGGGAGGCCGCGGCGGCGGGCGTGATGATGATCCCGGTGCCCGGTGCGGGCGTGCTGCGCGCCGTGCGCGGGGTCGAGGCGGCCCGCGCCGTGCCCGGCGTCGAGGACGTCGCGATCACGGCCCACCCGGGACAGCGGCTGGTGCCCCTCCCGCGGGGCGACCGCTACCCCGGCTTCATCTTCGCCCGCGGCGGGGAGCCCGCGGGCGTCGAGGCGGCGCTGCGCCGGGCGCACGCCTGCCTCCGCTTCGACCTCGCGCCGCAGGGGGACTGACCGATGCCGCTCCTGCTGACGGAGCAGGACCTGGGACGCGCGCTCGACATGGGCACGCTCATTCCGGCCATGCGTGAGGCGCTGGCGCGGTTCTCCCGCGGCGACGTCGTGCAGCCGGTGCGGCCGACGCTGAAGGTCGATCCCGCGGGCGGCTACTACGCCACCATGCCCGCCTACCTGCGCGACGAGCGCGGCGGGGCGCTGGGGATGAAGTCGGTCACGTTCTTCCCGCGCAACGCCGGCGGCCCGCACCCGACGCACCTGGCGACCATCCTGCTCCTCGATCCGGCCAACGGATCGCTGCTGGCGGTGCTCGACGGCCGGCTCGTGACCGAGATGCGCACGGCGGCGGTGACGGCGGTGTCGGTGGACCTGCTGGCCCGGAAGCAGGCGCGGCGGGTGGCGATCCTCGGCTCGGGCGTGCAGGCCCGGAGCCACCTACGGGCGCTGGCACTGGTGCGCGGGCTCGAGGCGGTGCGCGTCTGGTCGCGCACCGCGGGGCACGCGGAGCGGTTCGTGCGGGACATGGCCGGGACCGTCGCGTGCCCGCTCGCGCCCGCGGCCACCGTGCGCGAGGCCATGCGCGGGGCCGACGTGGTGGTGGCCGTCACGTCGGCGCGGGAGCCGATCACGGATCCGGCGTGGCTCGAGCCCGGCATGCACCTGTGCGCCGTCGGGTCGTCGACGCCCGACATGCGCGAGCTGGACGGCGCCACGGTGGCGCGCTGCCGGACGTTCGTGGACTCGCGGGCGTCGGCCGAGGCGGAGGCCGGCGACCTGATCATGGCGCGGGCCGAGGGGCACATCGGGGCCGGCCACGTGATCGCCGAGCTGGGCGAAGTGGCTGCGGGCGCGCCGGGCCGCCGCGGCGACGACGAGGTGACGCTGTTCAAGTCGCTGGGGCTCGCGGTCGAGGACGTCGTGACCGCCCGGCTCGCGTGGGAGCGTGCGCGGGACCTCGGCCTCGGGACCACGATCGGGCTCTAGGCGCGGCCGCTCGCCGTCGCCGCGCGAGGTCGGTGTCCCCCGCGCGTGACAATCGGCGGGCGTCCAGCGACGGTGTGGATCTTGCTCGGATGTGCGGCCGGGGGAATCCCGACGAGGGGCGGGGCGAATGGTGCGCGGGGCCCTGCCGCGGGCTATCTTTGCGCGACCGCGATTGTCAGGAGGATGCCGGTGCCGCAGATCTGGATAGACGGAAAGTGGTACGAGGGCGACCAGGCCAAGATCTCGGTCTACGACCACGGCGTGCTCTACGGCGACGGCGTGTTCGAGGGCATCCGCGCTTACAGCGGCCGCATTTTCCGGCTCAAGCAGCACCTCGACCGGCTGTACGCGTCGGCGCGCGCCATCTGGCTCGACATTCCCATTCCGCAGGACGCGATGGCGGAGCTGTGCGAAGAGAGCATCCGGGTGAACAAGCTCTCGGACGCCTACATCCGGCTGGTGGTGACGCGCGGCTACGGCGACCTCGGCCTCGATCCCCGGAAGTGCAAGAAGCCGACGATCTTCTGCATCGCGGACAAGATCGCGCTGTTCCCGAGTGAGGTGTACCAGCGCGGGCTCACGATGATGACGGCGCCGACGCCGGTGAACCACCGCGAGGGCCTGAGCCCCCGGATCAAGTCGCTGAACTACCTCGCCCACATCCTGGCGAAGATCGAGGCGGTCAACGCCGGAGTGGACGAGGCGCTGATGCTCGAGTCCACCGGCGAGGTGGCCGAGGGCGTCGGCGAGAACGTCTTCTGCGTGTCCAACCACACCCTGCGCACGCCCCCGGCCAACTCCGGGATTCTCCGCGGCGTGACGCGCGACGCGGTGATCGAGCTCGGGCGCGAGGCGGGCTTCGACGTGCGCGAGGAATCGCTCAACCGCTACGACCTGTACACCGCCGACGAGGTGTTCCTGACGGGCACCGCGGCCGAGGTGGTGGGGGTCGTCAAGCTCGATGGGCGCAAGATCGGCTGCGGGTCCGTCGGCAAGGTCACCCAGGACCTGGCGAGGCGGTTCCGGGAGCTCGTGTCGCGGGAGGGGTGACCGCCGTCGGTGTGATCCGGGTCACCTGTAAGGGAAAAGAGCATTGACCGGTTCTCGGGGGGGCTGGCATATTGCTCCAGCCAGGCGGCCCCGGGAGGGCCGGCCGGTCGTCTAACTTCCACAGGGGCAACGTGGTGGCGCACGCACGGGGACAGCTGACGAGGCTGCTGGTGCCGGTCCTGCTCGGACTGGCCGCCTGCGCGCGGCCGGTCCCGGGGCCGGCGCCCCTCGTGCCGGAGGCCGCCCCGCAGGACGCGGCCGGACCGCCGGGCGCGGATCTCGCGCGCGCCGACAGCGGCCCCGCTGACACGGCGCACCCCGTCGCGGCGACGCCGTCCTCCACCCCCACAACCGCTCCGACTCCCGCCCGCGACACCGCGAGCGACGCGGCGTTCCTGGACACGCTGCGGACGATGACGGCGGACTCGGTCGTGGGCCACGCCCCTCAGGCGGTGGCGGCTGCGGCGCCGGCGGACGCCTCGCACCTCGCGCCGCCCGCGGTCGCGACGATGGGGCCGGGCCCGGCGGCGACCGCGGCTCCGGCGGCGGCCGTGCCGGCAGGCCCGGGCGCGGCCACCTGGGACATCGACGTCCACCGCTACACGAACAACGAGCGGGTGCAGTACTACCTCGACTACTTCCGCGGGCGCGCGCACGACCACTTCGCGGTCTACCTGGCGCGGCTCGGGCGGTGGGAGTCGCTGGTGCGCGCCAAGCTCCAGGCGGCGAGGATGCCGCAGGACATGGTGTACCTGGCGGTGATCGAGAGCGGGATGAACCCGATGGCCGTGAGCCGCCGCCGCGCCGTCGGGCTGTGGCAGTTCATGGCCTCGACCGGCCGGCGCTACGGGCTGGCGGTGGACCCGTGGGTGGACGAGCGGCGGGACCCGTGGCGGGCCACGGACGCGGCGATCCGGATGCTGTCGGAGCTGAACGACCGGTTCGGGTCGCTGTACCTGGCCGCGGCGGCCTACGACGCGGGGCCGGGCAAGATCGAGCGCGGGCTGAACCGGTACGACTTCGGCCAGACGCAGGGCAACGACCTGTTCTTCGCGCTGGCGGACGAGCGGTTCCTGCGCCGGGAGACGAAGGACTACGTCCCGAAGCTGATCGCCGCGGCGATGATCGCCAAGCAACCCGGGCAGTGGGGCTTCGACGACATCGAGCGGTGGGCGCCGCTGCGCTACGACTCGATCGAGGTGCACGACGCGGTGGGGCTCGACGTGGTGGCGCGGCTCGCCGACACGACGACGGACGCGATCCTGGAGCTGAACCCGCAGTTCGTGCGGCGGGTGACGCCGCCCGACCGCGAGGTGTGGGTGCGGGTCCCGCCGGGCCGGGCCGACTCCACGTCGGCGCGCCTGGCGGTGCTGCCGGCCGAGCACCGGGTCACGTTCGTGGAGCACGCGGTGGCGCGCGGGGAGACGCTGGGCCAGATCGCGGCGCGCTACCACGTGACCGTGGACCTGATCCTGAGCGCGAACCGCGGCGTGCGGGCGCGGAGCCTGAAGCCGGGCCGGGTGCTGGTGATCCCGACCTCGGGGATCGCCCCGTCGCGGTGGAGCCTCGCCTCGCGCGGCACGCGCGCGGCGCGGCCGGGCCTGCGCCGGACGCCCGCCGTGATGCTGTCGACCGTGGCGCGCGGCAGCGCGCCGAAGGCGCCGGCGTCGCGCACCGTGCACATCGTCCGGAGCGGCGAGAACGCCTACACGATCGCGCGCTCGTTCGGGGTGAGCCTCGACGCGCTGCTGAGGGAAAACGGCCTGACGAGGCGCAGCCTCATCAAGCCGGGTCAGGCGATCCGCATCCCCAGCTGACGGCGTCCGCCGTCAGGTCTTCCGCGTCCACGGGCCCGACCGGCCCCCCGATTTCTCGACCAGCCGGATCTCGCCGATCTCCATGCCGCGGTCCGCGGCCTTGACCATGTCGTAGACGGCGAGCAGCGCCACGGCGCACGCCGTGAGCGCCTCCATCTCGACCCCGGTCTTCGCCTCGACCCGCGTCTCGGCGCGCACCCGGACGCCGGGGAGCTTCCGATCGAGGCGCACCGTCACCACCACGTGCTCGAGCGGGAGCGGGTGCGCGAGCGGGATCAGCTCGGGCGTGCGCTTGGCGCCCGCCACGCCCGCCAGCTCGGCCACGGCCAGGACGTCGCCCTTGGCGGCGCGGTTGTCGCGGACGAGGTCGAAGGCCTCGCGGCTCATCGTGATCCGGCCCTCGGCCAGGGCGCGCCGCGCGGTCACCGCCTTGGCGCCGACGTTCACCATCCGCGCCCGGCCCTTCGCGTCCACGTGCGACAGCCGGCGCGTCATCCCAGCCGCTCCGCGAGGCGGCGCGTGAGGTCCGCCACGATCAGCTGCGGGTTGACGTTGCCGCGCGCCAGCTTTCGCGCGCGCTCGATCTCGCGGATCGCCTCGAGCAGGCCGGTCGCCGGGGAGGCGTCCGCACCCCCGGGATGCCGCAGCCGCTCGGCGAGCCGGTCGCGCAGCACGTCGGCGGCCGCCGCGAGCGTCGCGGAGAAGTCGCCCCGGCCGCCGAACGACTTCACGCCCAGCGCGTAGCGGTGGCGGGCCAGCGGGCCGCGCGCCGTGGCGTCCAGCAGGGCGCGCGCGTCGGCCTCGGCGCCGCCGCGCTCGCCGCCCTCGGCGAGCGCGCCGCCGATCGATCCGCCGGCGAGCTCCGCGCGCCGCTTCGCCTCCGCGGCCGCGAGCGGGGGCTCGGGCACCTCCGCGAGGAATCGCGCGACCTCGGAGGCGCGGAGCCGCCGCACGCGGAGCTGGACGAGGCGGGAGCGGATCGTGGGCAGGAGCGCCGCCGGCTCGGAGGCGGTGAGGATGAACCAGGTGTCGGGCGGCGGCTCCTCGAGCACCTTGAGGAGCGCGTTGGCCGCCTCCGGGCTCGAGGCCTGGGGCACCAGCCGCTCGGCGTCGCCCACCACGAACACCTTGCGCTTCGCCATGGCGGGGCGCATCTGCGCGCGCCGGTGGAGGACGCGCACCAGCGGCAGGAACAGGCCCGCCATCCCGTCGGGGGGCTGGTAGAGCGGCTGCTCGCGACGCGCCTGCAGGGCCTGCGCGAGCAGGTCCTCCGCTTCCTCCGCCTGCCGGTCGTCGTCCGCCTTCGGCCGGACGATGGGGAAGAACCAGTGGATGTCGGGGTGCATCAGGCCCGCGGCCATCTTGCACGAGTGGCAGGCGCCGCACGGCTCGCCCGGTCCCTGCTCGCACACCAGGCCGGCCGCGATCCACAGGCCGAGGCGCTGCTTGCCGACGCCCGGCGCGCCTGCCAGCAGCAGGGCGGTGGGGAGCTTGCCCGCCTTCATGCTCGTGGCCAGGCGGGCGCGCAGCTCGTCGTGGCCGTAGACGGGATGCAGCATGGGCCTAAATACAGGGGTGAGTAATCAGAAGAGCAAGGTGGACAGTTGAGTTGCGAGACGCCGAGTTGCGAGCGGTGTCGAGATGGGAGTTTCGAGGGCGAGTCCAGTGGTCAGTACGGACATCCGGACTCGCCTCTCACCACTCCCGTCTCGTAACCGCTCGCAGCTGTGCGTCTCGCAACTCTCCTGCTCCCCGCCGTTCTATGTGTCTGCCGGCTGGGCGGCGAACCAGCCCCGCGTGCGGTTACAGGCCGCGCACACCGACAGCATCACCGGCACCTCGACCAGGACGCCCACCACGGTGGCGAGCGCCGCCCCCGAGCCCGGCCCGAACAGCGCGATCGCCGTCGCGACGGCCAGCTCGAAGAAGTTGCTGGCGCCGATCAGGGCGCCCGGTGCGGCCACGGCGAACGGCACGCGCAGGCGGTGCATGAGCCCGTAGGCCAGCGACGCGTTGAAGTAGACCTGCAGCGTGAGCGGCACGGCGATGAGCAGGACGTGCAGCAGGCGGCCGGTGATGTTGTCGGCCTGGAACGAGAAGATCAGCACCACCGTCGCGACCAGCGCCGCCAGCGTGACGGGCGCCAGGCGTGGCAGCAGGGTGCCGTCGAACCAGGCGGCGCCGCGCCTGCGGACGAGCGCCGCGCGGAGCAGCGTCCCGGCCGCGAGCGGGATGGCGATGAACAGCGCCACCGACCACAGCAGAACCGGGAAGGGGACCGCCAGGGACGACGTCCCGCTCACCAGCAGCCGGACGATCGGCGCGAACAGCACCAGCATGATGAGGTCGTTGAGCGCGACCTGGACCAGGGTGTAGGCGGGGTCGCCGTCGGTGAGCCAGCTCCACACGAAGACCATCGCGGTGCACGGCGCCGCCGCGAGGATGATGGCGCCGGCCAGGTACTGGTCGGCGAGCGCCGGTCCGATCCACGGCGCGAACAGGTGCTTGAAGAACAGCCAGGCCAGCAGCGCCATCGAGAACGGCTTCACCAGCCAGTTCACGGCGAGCGTCACCAGCAGACCGCGCGGCCGGCGGCCGACGTTCCGGATCGCGCCGAAGTCCACCTTCATCATCATCGGGACGATCATCGCCCAGATCAGGACGGCGATCGCGACGTTGACGTGGCTGTCGCGTCCGAACTCGAGGCCCCGGAGCGCGGCCGTCGCCTCCGGCAGCCCCTTGCCGAGCGCGATGCCGCCCACCATGGCCAGTGCGACCCACAGCGAGAGGTAGCGGGCGGACGCGCCCAGGCGCCGCCCCGCCTGCGGGGCGGCGGGATGCGGAGCCGGTGCGCGCGCCGGCGCGGCCGGGCTAGCGGCGGCCACCCTCGGTCCCGATCGCCCGCACCCGCGCCTCGAGTGCCATGTGCTCGAGCTTCTCGAGGGGCAGGGCCAGCATCAGCTCGATCCGGCGCCGGATGAGCACCAGGGCGTCGCGGAACGCCGCGCGCCGCGCGGCGTCGTCCCCGACGACCTCGGCGGGGTCGGGCATGCCCCAGTGAGCGAGCACCGGCTGGCCCGGAAAGACCGGACACGCCTCCTTCGCCTTGTCGCAGACCGTGATCACGAAGTCCCAGGGCTGCTTCTCCAGGCCGTCCATCCCGCGCGGCGGGTGGCCGGTCCAGACGAAGCCGTGCTCCTTCAGCGCCTCGACGGCGAGCGGATTGACGCGCGGCGCGGGCTGCGATCCCGCGCTCTCGGCGCGGACGCGCCCGGCGCCCAGCCGGTTGAACAGGGTCTCCGCGATCTGACTGCGGGCGGAGTTGCCGGTGCACAGCACCAGCACGCGGAACGGTTCGCGCCGCTCGCCGCTCATCCGCAGCACACCGGCTTCCAGCGTGCCTCGCTGGTCCGCCGCCGCAGCGAGGCGAGAAACGCCTCCAGCTCGTCCAGCGCGTCCGGGTTCAGGCGGTAGTGCATCCATCGACCCTCCCGGCGGTCGGTCACGAGACCGGCGTCCTTGAGGACCTTGAGGTGGAAGGACAGCAGGGATTGCCCTTCGTCCAGCACGTCCGTCAGCTCGCACACGCAGCGCTCCCCGCCGCGCAGGCGGTCGAGGATGCGCAGCCGGTGCGGGTCGGAGAGCGCCTTGAGGCGCCGGGTCACGCGGTCGAGGTCGTGAGCGGTGGTCGTGGGCATGGGGAGCCAATGTATCAAGATTGCTTGATGTGTCAAGATCGCCCCATCAACGGTTCTTGATGGATTGCCCCTTGACGGCGCCGGCCTGCAATCGTAATATGGCGATGGACATTTCACCGGAGCACCGATGAGTGCCGCACCCGACATCCGCACCGTGGTCCGCGAGAAGTACGGCGAGATCGCCAAGGGCTCGTCCACCTGCGGTTGCGGCCCGAGCTGCTGCGGCGGGGGCGAAGGCGCGGCGGGCGTGAAGATCGCCGAGCACATCGGCTACAGTGCCCAAGAGCTGGCGGAGATCCCGTCCGGGGCGAACCTCGGCCTGGGCTGCGGCAACCCCCTGGCGCACGCGTCGGTCGAGCCGGGCGACGTCATCCTGGATCTGGGCTCGGGAGCCGGGATGGACGCCTTCCTGGCGGCGCACGAGGTCGGCCCGACCGGCCGCGTGATCGGCGTGGACATGACGCCCGAGATGGTGGAGCGGGCCCGCGAGAACGCCGTCAAGGTCGGCGCCACCAACGTGGAGTTCCGGCTCGGCGAGATCGAGCGGCTGCCCGTGGCCGACGGCGAGGTGGACGTCATCATCTCCAACTGCGTGATCAACCTCTCGCCCGACAAGCCGGCCGTGTTCGCGGAGGCGTTCCGGGTGCTCAAGCCCGGCGGGCGGATGGTGGTCAGCGACCTGGTGCTGACCAGGCCGATCCCCGACGACATCCGGCACTCGGTCGAAGCCTACGTCGGCTGCGTGGCTGGCGCCGCGATGAAGGAGGAGTACCTGTACCTCATCGGCAAGGCCGGGTTCCGCGACATCGAGGTGGTCGAGCAGCGGAGCTACGGCGACGCCGACGTGTTCGGCGGCTACGAGTGGCTGCGCGAAGCGGCGAAGGCGGTGGTGTCGGCGAAGGTGAGGGCCGTCAAGCCGCGGTAACGCAACGGCACTCCGCCCTCTAGTAACTCTCCGGCGTCAGCACCGTCTTGCCCCGGAACGCCCGGTAGATCAGCACGGTGTAGAGCACCACCAGCGGCATTCCCACCAGCGCGATCACCAGCATCGTCTCGAGCGTGCGGGGCGTCGAGGCGGCGTTGTAGATCGTCAAGCTCGCCGCGAGGTCGGGGCGTGCCGGCACCAGCCGCGGGAACAGCCCCTCCGCCGCCAGGGCGATCACGCTCACCGTCGCCGCGGCCGAGGCCAGGAAGGCACGGCCGAAGCGGGACGCGTGCACCGCGGCCGGGCCGGTCACGCAGGCGGCGAGCAGCAGGGCGAAGAACACCCAGGTGAGCGGGTTCGCGGCGAAGTGCTCGAACAGGTAGGGCGCGACGGCCCACGACGCCACGGTCGACACCGCGTACAGCGCGATGAACGCGACCCACGCGGCCGAGGCCCAACCGCGCATCCGCGCCTGGAGCGGGCCCTCGGTCTTGAGCCCGAGGTACGTGGCGCCGTGGAGGACGAACATCACCAGGCCCAGCACGCCGATGAGGAGCGCGTAGGGATTGAGGAGGCCGGGGAGCGTGGTGCGGATCCCCGCGGCGTCCGTCTCCAGGCCGCGGAGCACGTTGCCGACCGCCACGCCGAACAGCAGCGCCGGCACGAGGCTGCCCACGCCGAAGGCGACGTCCCACACGCGGCGCCAGCGATGCGAATCCACCTTGGAGCGGAACTCGAACGACACCGCCCGCAGGATCAGCGCCACCAGCAGCAGCGTGAAGGCCAGGTAGAAGCCGCTGAACACGGTCGCGTAGACCGGCGGGAAGGCGGCGAACAGCGCCCCGCCGCCGGTCAGGAGCCACACCTCGTTCCCGTCCCACACGGGCCCGATGGCGTTCATCATCACGCGCCGCTCGCGCTCGTCGCGGGTCACGAGGTGCAGCACGCCGGTGCCGAGGTCGAAGCCGTCGAGCACGGCGTAGCCGGCGATGAGCACGCCGACCAGGAGGAACCAGATGGTGTTGAGGTCCATGGGTCGCGTCTCCGGTTCGCTTTGCTACGCCTGGTGGAGCTCGGGGCCGGGCGGGCCGTGCCGGATCTCGCGAACCAGCAGGTACACGTACAGCGATCCCAGCAGCAGGTAGACCACCCCGCCCAGGACCAGCGAGAACCATACGTCACCGGCGGGCACGCTCGCCGACGCCGCGTCCGAGGTGCGCAGCAGGTGGTACACGATCCACGGCTGCCGCCCGACCTCGGCCGCCATCCACCCCAGCTGGCAGGCGGCCAGCGGGAGCGGGATCGACACGATCAGCAGCCGGAGGTAGCGGCGGTCGTCCCACAGCCGGCCCCCGCGCAGCCGCCACACGCCCCACGCGGTCGCCGCGATGAAGTACAGGCCCAGCACGACCATGTTGTGGAACGAGACGAACGTCAGCCACAGCGGCGGCCGATCCTGGGGCGCGAAGTCGGTGATGCCGCGGATGGGTGCGTTCATGTCGCCGAAGGCGAGCCAGCTCAGCACCCCCCGGACCTCGATCTTCGCCTTGAGCTCGGGCGGCGGCGTGACCGGGTAGGCGAACAGGACCATCGGCGCGGCCGACTGTCCCGTGTACAGGCCCTCGATGGCGGCGAACTTCTCCGGCTGCGTGTGCGCGACCTGCCGTGCGTGCACGTGGCCGAAGGGGAACACCTCGGCCACCGAGGCCACCAGGCCGAACACCAGCGCCAGCCGGAGCGCGCGCCGCGCGAGGTCGTCGTCCCGGTTCCGCCGCAGCAGGTAGGCCGCGACGCCCGCGACCACGAACGCGCCCGCGATGAGCGCCGCGTCCACGGTGTGGAAGAATCGCGGCAGCGTGGACGGGTTGAAGACCGCGGCCCCGAAGCTCGCCAGCTCCGCGCGGCCGTGCTCGACCACGTAGCCGGCGGGCGTCTGCTGCCAGGAGTTCGCCACCAGGATCCAGAACGCGGAGATCGTAGACCCCACCGCGACCATGAGGATCGAGAACCAGTGGGCGCCCTTCGAGACCCGGCCGCGGCCGAACAGGTACAGGCCCAGGAAGCCGGACTCGAGGAAGAAGGCGAGCACGCCCTCGGCCGCGAGCGGGGCGCCGAAGATGTCGCCCACGAACTTCGAGTAGGCCGCCCAGTTGGTCCCGAACTGGAACTCCATCACGATCCCCGTCGCGACGCCGACGGCGAAGGTGAGGGCCAGCAGCCTGGCGAAGAAGCGGCCCATCCGCACCCACGTGTCGTCGCCCGTCCGCCACCCCCGCCACTCGATCAGCACCAGCAGCCACGCCAGGCCGATGGTGATCGGGGGGAACAGGAAGTGAAAGCCGACGGTGAGAGCGAACTGGATGCGTGACAGCAGCACCACGTCCATGGCCGTCAGGTCTCCAAGGGGGTGCACGGCAGACGGTTACGCGCGCTGAACGGGCAACAAATATGCCGGCCGTTGCGGCGGCCGGAAGGCGCGCGCCGCGGAATTCCCGAACGGAACCGTCGGGAGGGGGCGGAAGAATCCGAAGGCCCTGGGTATGTTGTGGCGTGCCTGACCACCCCCACCGGCCCGAGCCGGCCCCGGGCGGAGCCTCGCCCGATCTCGGCCCGGCCCAGGCCCTTCCTGACGCGGAGCTGGAAGAGCAGCCGTCCCTGGCGTCGCGGGTGCGGCGACTGCTGGTCGGCAGCCCCCGCGACCTCGAGGACCGCCGCCTCTTCCACCGGCTGTCGCTCATCCCGTTCCTGGCGTGGGTGGGGCTCGGCGCCGACGGCCTCTCGTCCTCGAGCTACGGCCCGCAGGAGGCGTTTCTCGCCCTCGGGCCGCACACCTATCTGGCGGTGGCACTCGCGGTGGCCACGGCCGCGACGGTCATCATCATCGCCTGGGGCTACAGCCACATCATCGAGCAGTTCCCCCACGGCGGCGGCGGCTACGTCGTCGCCACCAAGCTGCTGGGGGAGAAGGCGGGCCTCGTCTCGGGCAACGCGCTGCTGGTGGACTACGTGCTCACCATCACGACATCCATCGCGGCGGCCGGCGACGCGATGTTCAGCTTCCTCCCGGGCGAGTGGCAGGCGGCCAAGCTCCCGGCCGAGGTGCTCATCATCCTCGGCCTCACCACCCTCAACATCCGTGGCGTGCGGGAGTCGGTCATCACGCTCACGCCCATCTTCATCGTCTTCCTCATCACCCACGTCTGGCTGATCGGCTACGGGATCGCGGCGCACGCCACGGCGCTCCCGGCCACCGTCCACGCGGTGGGCACCGGCGTCCACAACGGACTGAGCTCCCTCGGGATCGCAGGGATGCTCCTGCTCGGGATGCGGGCCTACTCCCTCGGCGGCGGGACGTACACGGGCATCGAGGCGGTCTCGAACGGGCTGCCGATCATGCGCGAGCCGAAGGTGGCCACCGGCAAGCGGACGATGGTGTACATGGCCGCGTCGCTGTCCATCGTGGCCGCGGGACTCCTGGTGTGCTATCTGCTCTGGGGCGTCACCTACGTGCCGGGCAAGACCACCAACGCGGTGCTGGTCGAGAAGGTCGCCGCGGGCTTCCCCCTCGCCGGCACGCTGGTCGTGCTGACGCTGTTCTCCGAGGGCGCCCTGCTGGTGGTGGCGGCGCAGGCGGGCTTTACGGATGGCCCCCGGGTCCTCGGGAACATGGCGGTGGACTCGTGGGTGCCGCATCGTTTCGCAGGCCTCTCGGAGCGCCTCACCACCCAGAACGGCGTGGTGCTGATGGGCGCCGCGTCGCTGGCGGCGCTGCTCTATACCCGCGGCAACATCGGCACGCTGGTGCTGATGTACAGCATCAACGTCTTCATCACCTTCTCGCTGTCCATGTTCGCGATGATGCGGTTCTGGCTGCGCTCGCGGCGCCACGCCGCCGGCGAGCCGTGGCTGCGGCGCGCCCTCGTGTTCGCGCTCGGTTTCGTGCTGTGCATCACGATCCTCGGCATCGCGATCTTCGAGCGGTTCACCAAGGGCGGATGGGTGACGCTGGCGGTGACCGGGACGCTGGTGGCGCTGTGCTTCGTGATCCGCAAGCACTACCGCACGACGTACGCCAAGCTCGGGCAGCTGTACGACGAGCTGAAGACGCTGCCGGCGGAGCCCTCCGCGGCACCGCGCGCGCTCGATCCCAGGGCCCCCACGGCCGCGGTGCTGGTGGCGTCGTACGGCGGGCTCGGCATCCACACGGCGCTCAACGTGTTCCGGTTCTTCCCCGGCTACTACAAGAACCTGGTGTTCCTCTCGGTGGGCGTGGTGGACTCGGGCGGCTTCAAGGGTGAGGGGGCCATCGAGGAGCTGCGCCACAAGACCGAGCAGTCACTCGCCGAGTACGTGGAGCTCGCCCGGCGGATCGGCGTGCCCGCGACCTCGCGCTACGCGCTCGGCACCGACGCGGTGGACGAGGGCGAGAAGCTCTGCCTCGAGGTCGCCAGGGAGTTCCCGCGGGTCACCTACTTCGCGGGCAAGGTCATCTTCCAGCGCGAGGCCTGGTACCAGCACCTGCTGCACAACGAGACGGCGGCCGCGATCCAGAAGCGCCTGCAGTGGGTCGGCAAGCCGGTCGTCATCATCCCCGCCCGGGTCCACTGAGCGTCCGGCTCGTCGCGGACGCCCGGTCCCGTCCCCGACCGTGCACGGCGCCCCGGAGTTCCTGAAGGCCCTTACCATCGTGCTGGGCGTGGCCGCGCTGGTGACGGTGGTCTTCCAGCGCCTGCGCCAGCCGGTGGTCCTCGGCTACCTCCTCGCGGGCCTGATCATCGGCCCGCACCTCCCGGTGCCGCTGGTGGCGGACCGCGAAATCGTGCAGACGCTCTCCGACTTCGGCGTGATCCTGCTGATGTTCTCGCTCGGGCTGGACTTCAGCCTCCGCACGCTGGCCCGCGTGGGGCCCCGCGCGGGGATCACCGCCGTGGTCGAGACCAGCCTGGTGATGTGGCTGGGGTTCACGGCCGGACGGTCGCTCGGCTGGACCACCGTCGAGAGCCTGTTCGCCGGCGCCGTGGTGGCGATCTCGAGCACGACGGTCATCGCCAAGGCGTTCGACGAGCAGCGGGTCGCCGGGCCGCGCCGCGACTTCGTGGTCGGCATCCTCGTGGTCGAGGACCTGATCGCGGTCCTGCTCATGGCGACGCTCACCGCGGTCTCGAGCGGGGCGGGGCTCTCGGCGGGATCGCTCGCCGCGACCACCGGCCGCTTGGCCGCCTTCCTGGCGGCGCTGGTCGTGGGCGGCATGCTGGTGGTGCCGCGCGCGATGCGCGCGGTGGTGCGGCTCGGGCGGCCGGAGACGATCCTCATCTCCGCGGTGGCGACGTGCTTCGCGCTGTCCCTGGTCGCCCACGCGCTGGGCTACTCCGTCGCGCTGGGCGCGTTCCTGGCGGGGTCGCTGGTGGCGGAGTCCGGGGAGGCGCCGACGGTCGGGCGCCTCATCGCGCCGGTGCGCGACATGTTCGCCGCCGTGTTCTTCGTCTCGGTGGGGATGCTGATCGATCCGGCCCTGGTGGGCCGGCACTGGAGCGCCGTGGCGGTCCTGGGCGGCACCGTGCTGCTGGGCAAGACGCTGGGCGTAAGCCTGGGTGCGTTCCTGACGGGCAACGGGGTGCGGACGGCGGTGCAGTCCGGCATGAGCCTCGCCCAGATCGGCGAGTTCTCGTTCATCATCGCCGGTCTCGGCCTCGCGCTGGGCGCGACGCGGGACTTCCTCTATCCCGTCGCGGTGTCGGTCTCGGCCGTCACCACGCTCGCCACGCCGTGGCTGATCCGTGGCTCGGGCGCCGCCGCGAGCTGGGTGGACCGCCGGCTGCCGCGCCCGCTTCAGACGTTCGCCGCGCTGTACGGCAGCTGGATCGAGGGGCTGCGCGCCGCCCCCGAGCAGCGCACGCGGGGGGCCGCCGTGCGGCGGCTGGTGCGGCTCCTCGGCGGGGACGCGGTCATCCTGGCGGCGATCGCCATCGGCGCCGCCGTGTCGTTCGAGCCGGCGGCGGCGCTGCTCCGCCGGGCGACGGGCGTCGGAGAGTCGCCGGCGCGGTGGCTCGTGCTCGCGGCGGCGGTCGCCCTGGCGGCGCCGTTCGTCGCCGGCGTGGTGCGGGTGGCGCGCCGGCTCGGCGCCGCGCTGGCGGACGCCGTGTTGTCCGACGCGCCGGTCGGCCGGGTGGATCCGGCCGCGGCGCCGCGCCGCGCCCTGGTGGTCACCATCCAGCTGACGATCGTGCTGCTGGTCGGGATCCCGCTGGTCGCCGTGACGCAGCCCTTCCTGCCCGGCGCGCAGGGGGCCGGCGCGCTGGGCCTGCTCCTCGTGGCGCTGGCCGTCGCGTTCTGGCGGAGCGCCACCAACCTGCAGGGCCACGTCCGGGCCGGAGCCCAGGTCATCGCCGAGGTGCTGCGCGCCCAGGCACGGACCGCGCGGCCGCTGAACCGGCGCTCGCTGGCGCAGGTCGAGGCCATCCTCCCGGGGATCGGCGCCCCGGAGCCGCTCACGCTCGCCGCGGGCAGTCCCGCGGTGGGGCGGTCGCTGGCGGAGCTGAACCTGCGCGGGTTGACCGGAGCGACGGTACTGGAGATCCACCGCGAGGACCAGGACGTGCTGGCGCCCGGTGCGGGCGACGTGCTGCGGGCCGGCGACGTGCTCGCGCTCGCCGGCAGCACCGGCGCCATCGAGGCGGCCGTCGAGCTGCTGACGGGGCGCCCGGGCGTGCCGGGCTAGTAGACCCTGCCTCCGAGCGGGACCTCGCGCTCGACCGCGAGCAGCACCACCCGGCCCGCCTCGTCCGGCAGGCCGAGGACGAGCACCTCCGACGCGAAGCCCGCGATCCGGCGCACCCCGAGGTTCACCGCGCACACCACGAGCCGGCCCACGAGATCCTCCGGGCGGTAGAGATCGGTGATCTGCGCGCTCGAGCCCTTGGTGCCCAGCGGGCCGAGATCGATGGAGAGCCGGTAGGCCGGCCTGCGCGCGCCCGCGAGCGGCTCGGCCGTGAGGATCCGTCCCGCCCTGAGATCGAGCGCGCCGAATGCCTCGAGGCCGGTCACGGCGTCAGGTCCTCACGAGAACGGCCGCGTGGCTGGAGGCGATCGGCGGCCGGCTCTCGAGCCGGAAGCCGGCCCGCGCCGCGAGGTCCAGCGTAGCGGCGAACTGGGCCTCGTCCACGTGCCCGCGCGGCTCAGCGATCAGCAGGCGGCCGCCGGGCTTCACCGCCTGAGCGACTTCGGCGAGGAAGCGGCCGGCGTCGGGTACCTCGTGCACCATCGCGAAGGCGAGGGCGAAGTCCACGCGGCCCGCGAGGTCCGCGACGCCCAAACCATCACGCTGGGCCACGCGCGTCTCGATGCGCTCCCCGAGCCCCCGGCGCACCGCCCGCCGCCGGAGCGCCGCCAGCATGCGCTCCTGGACGTCCACGGCGACGACGCGCCCCTTCGCGGCCACCAGCCGGGCGAGCTCGAGCGTGAAGAACCCCATCCCGGGGCCGGGCTCGAGCACGACCATGCCCTCCCGGACGAACGGCGCGAGGATGGCGTGCGGATCCTGCCACAGCTTGCGGACGGGGTTGGCGAGGACGTAACCGATCCACCACGGACAGACACGGTGGGCCATGTGGTACCTCGAACTCCCGAGGAGGGACTCGAACCCCCGACCCGCCGGTTAACAGCCGGCTGCTCTACCAGCTGAGCTACTCGGGACCGCAGACCGCGAATCGTAGACGGGGAGGGCGGTCGCGTCAACCGTGCGCCCGCCCGCGGAGCGGCCCGGCGGGCCGCTTTCCGCGCCTCCGACGGAGGCGGGACCGGCGACGCCGGGCGCGACTCACAGGCCGGTCCGGAGCGCGAGGTAGAGCGACCGCGACTGGCCGGGCGACACGAAGCCTCCCGCCTCCAGCTCCCGGTACGCCCGGTCGAACAGATTCCGCACGCCGAGCTCCAGCCAGTCGCCGGGCGCCACGCGCACGCCGCCGCTCAGGTGGACCAGCGCGTAGGCAGGTCGCGTGACACCGGGCTCGTCGAACGGGCTGTAAGGGCCGACCGCGTTCGCGCTCGCCCCCAGGCGCCAGGCGCGTCCCGGCGGGGCCCAGGTCGCGGAGACCACGCCGACGTACTTGGCGGTGTTGAAGACCCGCGCACCCGAAAGGGTGTCGCCGGAGGCGCTGACGGATTGGAGGTAGCGTGCGTCGAGAAAGGTCCACTCCGTCGCCAGCTCGACGGCGGCGGTCGGACGCAGGGTGAGCGCGGCCTCGAGCCCGCGGCGGCGGCTCGCGCCGCCGCTGGTGGACGCGTTGGTGATCGGATCGAAGCTCTGCTCGTTGCTCACGTCGGTCCGGAACAGCGCGAGGGTCGCGGCCACGTCGCCGCGATCCACCTTCACGCCCGCCTCGTACGCCCACTCGGTGATGAACGGCAGCGTGGGGTCGGTGATCACGCCGTCCGTCTGCCGGAAGCCGCGCGACACGTTGGCGTACAGCGCGCCGAACGAGGCGAGATGATACAGGAGGCCGACCTTCGGCACGAAGAGTCCCTTCGCGTGGCTCAGCTCGGGCTGGCCGGGCGGCAGCGACCAGCTCTCCTGCGCGTCGTAGCGCGCCCCGAGCGTGGCCCGGAGGTGCTGCGTGAGATCGAGGGTCGCCTGGGCGAACAGCGCGCCCGACGCCTGGCGGGCCGTCACCAGCGTCTGCGCGGAGTCCCGCCGCCGGTCGGTCGTGAACCAGTTCTGGTAGTCGGAGTGGTCCCACCGCCCCTCGAAGCCAAGAGTCACTTCCCCGCGCGGGAGCAGCCACGTCAGGGCACTGGTCGCGCCGAAGCCGTAGCGGCGGTCTTCCTCCTCGGTCTGCGAGCCGGAGCCTTCGCCCGCGCCGGGCTCCGGCGGGATGGTGAGGTAGAGCTGCCACCGCCCCTGCGTGGCGTACGCCGTGCTGCGCCACAGTAGCGACGGACCGGCGATGAGCCGGTAGCTGAGGCGCTCCTGGGCCCGGCGCTTGAAGCCGCCGTCGGTCGGGTTCGTCACGTTGGCGTAGTCGCGCGCCTGGAACTGGCTGTCGGTGAGGAACCCGGGCGACTTCCAGTCGGTCCCGTAGAGCTCGATGCCGGCGTCCAGCGTGGATCGTCCGCCGAGCTGCTCCACCAGCCGCCCGTGCAGCTGCCCGAGGTCGTAGCCGGCGTTGGGACGCCAGCCGTCGTCGTGCACGCCCCGGATCCCGAGCACGCCGCTGGTCGCGTCGGTGTCGACCCCCATCAGCAGCGCGCCCTCGACGCGCCCGGCGCTGCCGGCGTTCACCGTGAACTGCGACCCGCTCAGGTGCTCGACGGTCGTGACGTTCACGACGCCCGCCATCGCGAAGTTGCCGTACAGCGCGCTGGTGGGCCCCTCGAGCACGTCGATGCGGCTCACGGCCTCCGGCATGAGGAGATTCCAGTCGTCGTACCCCTCGGCGTGGCCGTTCACCGGCTCGTTGATCGGCACGCCGTCCACCCACAGCGCGATGTCGGTCGAGTGATCCGAGCTGAATCCGCGGATCGAGGCGTCGGACGCGAAGCCGGGTCCCTGGCCCTGCTCGTGGATCTCGATGCCGGCCGTCTGGCGGAGCAGGTCGTAGGCGTCGGTGGCGGGCGCCGCCTGGATCTGCGCCGGGGTGACGCGGGTCGTGCTGGCCGGGTCGAAATGCGCCGGCTCGGACGTGGTGATCGTAATCGCGTGCAGCATGACGGACGGGCGCGTCAGGGTGTCGGCCCGGGCCTGGGACGTGTCGGCGGAAGGGGCCGGCTGTTGCGCAAGGCTCGCGGCCGGCGCGGCGAGCGCCAGGCCGAGGATCATCCAACGCATGGGAACTCCGCTGTGGCCGACGGGGAACTCCCGCCGGCGGTGTCAGTGTCGGGCTACGAGGCTGCGATCAGCTGACGAGCGGAGACGGCGGTCCGACGGAGGGAGGAAGGAAGTGGCGGCCGCCGGCGCGGGGCGCGGGCAACGACCGCGCGGCGGCGTCCGTGGTGCGACCGGCCAGGGCGACGAGGCTCGCGGCCCCGGCGTCCGCCGGGAGCGGCACGCTGGCGCACGCCGCGCAGCAGGCGAGGCACGGCGCGCAGCACTGGCCGTCGTGCCCGGGGCACGGCGCCGGCGCGTGCTTCGCGCCCGAGCCCGCCCCCATCGGCATCCGGTGCGTGCCGGAGCCGGTCCGGGCGGCCTGCGCCAGCGCGGCCGCGACGCCGGCGCGCATCGCCAGCGCTCTCCCCACGAACGAGACGCCGAGGGAGAACACCACGACCAGCCAGAGGCCGCGGACGAGCCAACGTCGTGCGTGCATTATTGAGGAGTGAGATAGTCCCCTTTGGGGGGATACGTCAAGCGGGCGGCATCGGTTTCAGCGGCTCAGGCGCGCAGCGAGAACAGGTCGATCTGGGGCGGCTCGAGCGGGAGTGCCACGGCGTGGAGGACGGCCTCCACCCAGCCGTTGCGGTCGGAGGGATCGAGGCGGTGCACCGGAGCGCCGAACGCCTCGATCAGCGCGTCGATGCCGTGGTCGATCTCGACCTGGAAGTCGCGGCTCACGGCCCGGGTGCCGTCGAACGACGGCGGCTGGAGCACGGGCACCTTGAACAGGGCGGTGTAGGTCGGGACCCAGGACGCGACGAGGGCGTCGTACTCGGGTCGCCGGCCGACCTTGTGCACGAGGTAGGCGTAGTTGTCGAGCACGGAGCGGTCGCAGATGACGGCGTCGTTGCGCGAAGCGGAGGCCAGCTCCTGCGCGATCTGGCTGTGGAGGATCCACGCCTGCGCCTCGAGCGTGGTCGCCTCGTTGATGGGCAGCGGGCAGTCGCGCGCCACTTCCTTGACGATGTCCACGCCCATGTCGAGGCGCTTGAGGCGCGAGGCGAGGTCGAAGCACAGCGTCGTCTTGCCGACGCCGTGCGAGCCGATGAACGCGATTTTCACCCGGCCTATTTCCGGAAGATGGAGTAGGCGAGCAGGATGGTGTTCACGATCGCCAGCAGCAGCCCGAAGTCTTCCTTGGTGAACGTCGCCCGGCCCATGACCAGCTGGTCGCCGGAGCGCACGCCCAGCTCGCGCAGCGTGGAGCGCGCGATCGCCTGCGGGTCCAGGGAGACCGCCACGGCCTGGCCGCCCCGGATGAGCTGCAGCTTGTTGTTCGCCTGGCGCGTGGGACCGCCCGCGAGGGCGGTCAGGTCGAACACCGTGAGCGTCGGGTCCACGCTGTAGAGGCCCGGCTTCCAGACCTCGCCGAGGACCGCGACCCGGAACAGCGGCGTCAGGGTGAAGAACGGCCGCTGGAACAGCTGGCCCAGCTCGGTGTTGAGCCGCTCGCGCAGCTGGCTCACCGTGACCTGGCGGACGTTGATCGAGCCCACCAGCGGGAAGAGCAGGTTGTAGTTCTCGTCGACCGGGAACTCGCCCGACAGCTCCTCGTGTCCCCACACCTGGACCTTCACCACGTCGCCCGGCCGGATGGCGAGGGTGGACGACGTCGTGTCCACGCCGGGGGCCTGCGCGGGAATCGCGGCGGGCGCGGAGGCGGGGGAGGAGGGGGAGGCGGGAGGCTGGCCGGGCGTCGGAGCGGGGGTCGGGTTCTGGGCCGCGGCGGAGCCCGCGGCGAGGGCGACGGCGAGCGTGAGGGCCGCGAGGGGGCGCGTCATGCGCAGAAGCTAATGGTCGCCGGCGGCACCGGTCAACGCGGCCGGCGGCTGGCCGAGCAGCGGCCCGAGGTAGCGGCCGGTGACCGAATCGGCGGCCTGCGCCACCTGCTCCGGCGTCCCGGCTACGACGACGCGTCCGCCGTCGGCTCCGGCGCCCGGTCCGAGGTCGACGACCCAGTCGGCGCGCTTGATCACGTCGAGGTGGTGCTCGATCACCAGCACCGTGTTGCCGGCGTCCACCAGCCGGTCGAGGACGCCGAGCAGCACGCGCACGTCGTCGAGGTGCAGGCCGGTGGTGGGCTCGTCGAGGATGTAGAGCTTGCGGCCCTTGCGCCGGCCGGCGGCCGCGAGCTCGCGGGCGATCTTGAGGCGCTGCGCCTCGCCGCCCGAGAGCGTGGTCGCCGGCTGGCCGAGCCGGAGGTAGCCGAGGCCCACCTCGGCGAGGTGCCACAACGCGCGGCCGAGCCGCTCCTGGTGGCGGAAGCGCCGCAGGGCCTCGTCCACGGTGAACTGCAGCACGTCGGCGATCGAATGGCCGGCCAGCCGCACGTCGAGGACCGTGGGCTTGTAGCGGGTCGCGTTGCACGCCTCGCACGGCACGAACACGTCGGCGAGGAAGACCATCTCGACCTGGACGTGGCCCGCGCCCTCGCACACCTCGCACCGGCCGCCGCCGGAGACGTTGAAGGAGAAGGTCGCGGGCGTGTAGCGGCGCGCGCGCGCCAGCGGCGCGGCGGCGAACAGCTCGCGGATCTCGTCGAACGCCTTGATGTAGGTGACCGGGTTGGAGCGCGGCGTCCGGCCGATGGGCGACTGGTCCACCAGCACGGCGCCGTCGAGGGCCTCGAGGCCGGTGAGGCGGCGCACCCCGCCCACCACCTCGCCCAGGTGCTCCTTGGCGCTGTGGCGGCCCTCGAAGTGCCGCTCCAGCTGCCGGAACAGCACGTCGTTCACCAGGGTCGATTTCCCCGAGCCGGAGACGCCGGTCACCACGGTGAGCGTGCCGACCGGGATCGCGACGGTGAGGTCGGTCAGGTTGTGGGCCGACGCGCCCTCGATCGTGATCCACCGCGGTCCGATGCGCCGGCGCGCGGAGGGCACGGCGATCCGCCGCTCGCCCGAGAGGTAGCTGGCGGTGAGGGTGCGCGCGCCCGCCAGCCGGGCGAGGGGGCCCTCGAAGACCACCGACCCGCCGTGCTCGCCGGCCCCGGGCCCGAGCTCCACCAGCCAGTCGGCGGCCCGCATCGCGGCGGGATCGTGCTCGACGGCGAGCACGGTGTTGCCCTGGTCGGCGAGGCGGCGCAGCAGCGCGAGCAGCCGGTCGGTGTCGCGCGGGTGGAGGCCGATGGTGGGCTCGTCGAGCACGTACAGCGTCTCGGTCAGCTTGCCGCCGAGCGCGTTGGCGAGCGAGATGCGCTGCGCCTCGCCGCCCGACAGGGTGCGGGTCTGCCGGTCGAGCGTGAGGTAGCCCAGCCCGACGTCGTTCAGCACCCGCAGCCGCTGCGCCAGCTCCTCGAGCACCACGCCCGCCACCGCCTGCTGGTGCGCGGAGAGCGAGAGGTCGCCGAGCCACCGGCCGAGGTCGGCGGCCGTGAGGGCCGCGGCGGCCCCGATCGGGCTGCCGCCGACCAGCACCGCCAGGGCCTCGGGCCGCAGGCGCCGGCCGCCGCAGGCGGGGCACTCGCTGGCCATCTGGTACTGCCGCAGGAACACGCGCACGTACTGCTTGTAGCGCTTGCGCTCCAGCCGCCGGAGGAACGGGAAGATGCCGAGGTAGCGTCCCTTCTTCCCGTGCAGCAGCTGCTTGCGCACCGCCGGGCTCAGCGTGCTCCACGGCTCGTCGAACGGGATGCCGGCGTCGCGGCAGTGCTGGCGGAGCAGGCGGCGCCGGCCCTCGTAGCGCGGCTTGGTCCACGGGTCGATGGCGCCCTCGGCCAGCGACCTGGCCGGGTCCGGCACGATCAGGTGCTCGTCGTACTCCAGCACCGCCCCGAAGCCGTTGCAGCCGGGGCAGGCGCCGCGGGGATGGTTGAAGGAAAAGAGCGCCGGCGTGAGCACCGGAGCGCCCGCGCCGCAGGCGAGGCAGCGCGGCGCGACGGAGAAGCGCGAGGCCTCGCCGGGGCCGCCGACCGGCACCGCCACCGCGGTGCCGTCTCCCTCCGCGAACGCGGTCGCGACCGAGTCGGCCAGCCGCTCGGCGTTGGCGGCGGTCGCGGCCAGCCGGTCCACCACGACCAGCACGCCCTCGGCCTCGCGCAGGTCCAGGCCCGCGGGCAGCTCCTCGAGGCGGAGCGCGCGCCACGCCTCGCCGATCGGCTGTCCGGCGTCCGGCGCCCCCGCGCCCCGCCGCCTGGCCTCCAGCATCACCCGCACGAACCCCATCGCGAGCAGGTTCTCGACCAGCTGCCCGTGGGTGGCGCGGACGACCGGCGGCAGCGGGAAGGCGACGACGACGTCGCCGCCCGCGGCCACCAGCCGGTCCACGGCCTCCTGCACCGTGTCGGAGCGGACCTCGCCGCCGCACGCGACGCAGCGCGCCTGGCCGACGCGCGACCAGAGCAGGCGCAGGTAGTCGTAGATCTCGGTCGCGGTGCCCACGGTGGAGCGGCTCGACGTGGTCGGGTTCTTCTGCTCGATCGCCACCGCGGGCGCGATGCCCTCGATGGCGTCCACCGCCGGCCGCGGCATCCGCTCGAGGAACTGCTTGGCGTAGGTGGACAGCGACTCGATGTAGCGGCGTTGGCCCTCGGCGTAGATGGTGTCGAAGGCGAGGGACGACTTCCCCGATCCCGACGGGCCGGTGAGCACGATGAGGGCGCCGTGGGGCAGCGCGAGGGTGAAGCCCCGGAGGTTGTGCTGGCGGGCGCCGCGGACGACGAGCGATCTCATGGCCCGCGCGAAGGCTAAGGGAATGCGATCAGGATGGCCAGCGGGGCCGCCGACGCGTAGCTTATGCGCCACATGGCGACCCTGCTTTCTCCGCGCTTTCTCCGGCGCGGGCTCGAGTTGTTCGCCGTCGCCTCCGTCGTCGCCCTCATCGCCCTGCAGCTGTACGGTGGAAACTGGGGCGCATCGCTGGAGGCCGTCGAGCGCCTCAGGCCGGGCTGGCTGCTCGCCGCGCTGGCCCTCGCCTCGTTCGACTGGTGGGGCGGCGGGGTGCGCATCTGGCTGCTGACCCGGTTCCTGTGCGGGCGGGTGCCGTTCCGCGGCATGGTGCTGGCCGGGGGCCTCAACACCTGGGGCTCCTACCTGACCCCCTCCCAGACGGGCGGGGGCCCGATGATGATCTGGGCGATGAGCCGCGCGGGCGTGCCCGTGCCCGAGGCGGCGATCGCCACCTTCATGAGCTTCATCGGCACCGTGGTGTTCTTCGCGATCGCGGGGCCGCTGGCGATCGTGCTCGGGGCCGGCCGCTCGCTCCGGCTGCACGGGGTGCCGCTGCTCCACCTGTCGCTGTACGACGTGTTCAAGGTGAGCGCGTGGGGTTTCGTGATCACCGGCGGCCTCCACCTCGCGGTGTTGCTGTTCCCCGGCCAGGCGCGGCGGCTGGTGCACTGGGCGATCGGCTGGCTGGAGCGGCGGGGCGGGGGCAGCGCGCGGCTCGCCGGCCGGATGGCGGGCCTGCGCGAGGCCATCGACCGGATGCAGGAGTGCGTGATGCAGTTCCTGACGCCGGCCGGGTGGTTCGCGCTGGCCGGCGGCGTGGTGACCTCGGCGCTCGCCCATGCCAACAAGCTCCTCGCGGGCTACGTGGTGCTGCGCGCGCTCGGGATCCAGGCGAACTTCGTGGACGTGCTGCTGCTCCAGACCGTGATCGGCTTCCTGCTCTACTTCGCCCCGACGCCCGGTGGCGCCGGCGCGGCCGAGGCGCTGTCGGCGGCGCTGATGAGCGTGTACGTGCCGCGCGCCCTGCTGCCGATCTACACCCTGCTGTGGCGGTCCACGGTGAGCTACGCCACCGTGGCCTTCGGCTCGCTGGTCTTCTTCAAGCTCCTGCACGGCCGCCTCGAGGAGGCCGCCGCGCCCCCGCCCCAGGCGGCCGCCGCGACGTGACGGCGCCGTTCCACGAGGAGGAGGCGCTCGGCAAGCCGCTCGACACGGCGCTGCTGCGGCGGCTGCTGCGCTACCTGCGCCCCTACGCGGGCATCACGCTCGGCGCCATCGCGATGCTGCTCGCGGGCGCGGTGCTGCAGCTGGCGGGGCCCTACTTCACCAAGGTGGCGATCGACCGGGCGATCCCGGCCCGCGACGTCCACCTCATCCTGCTGCTCGGCCTCGCGATGGCCGCCGCGTCGGCCGCCGAGTTCGCGCTCGAGTACGGCCAGACCGTGCTCACCGCGCTGATCGGCCAGCGGGTGATGGTGGACCTGCGGCTCGAGATCTTCGCCAAGCTGCAGCGCCTGCCGATCCCGTTCTACGACCGCAACCCGGTCGGCCGGCTGATGACCCGGGTCACCAGCGACGTCGAGACGCTGAACGACCTGTTCACCGGCGGCGTGGTCGCGCTGTTCGGCGACCTGTTCACGCTGCTGGTGATCATGGTGTGGATGCTGGCGGTGGACGTGCGCCTCGCGCTGGTGTCGTTCGCCGTGATCCCGTTCGTGTTTGCGGCCGCGCGGCTGTTCCAGACCACGGTGCGCCGCGCCTACCGCGACATCCGGGTGAAGCTGGCGCGCATCAACGCCTTCCTGCAGGAGCACGTCTCCGGGATGCGCGTGGTGCAGCTGTTCGGCCGCGAGGCGCAGGCGGCCGCGCGGTTCGACGCGGTGAACCAGGCGCACCTCGACGCCAACCTCGCGTCCATCACCGCGTACGCGTTGTTCTTCCCGGCCATCGAGGTGCTCACCTCGGTGGCGCTGGCGAGCATCCTGCTCTACGGCGGCGACCGCGTCCTCGGCCACACCCTCACGGTCGGCGTGCTGGCGGCGTTCCTGCAGCTGGCGCGCCGGTTCTTCCGCCCGCTCCAGGACCTGTCGGAGAAGTACAACATCGTCCAGGCGGCGATGGCCTCCTCCGAGCGCGTGTTCCGGCTGCTGGACACGGCCGAGACCGTGCGGGACGCGGCGCACCCGGTGCCGCTCCCGCGCCCGGTGCGCGGCCGGGTCGCGTTCGAGCAGGTGTGGTTCCGCTACCCCGCCGCCGACGGGAAGGAGCGCGGCGACGACGGCTGGGTGCTGCGCGACGTGTCGTTCGAGGCGCGGCCCGGCGAGACGGTGGCGATCGTGGGCCACACCGGGGCGGGCAAGACCACGATCATCAACCTGCTGCTCCGGTTCTACGACGTCGAGCGCGGCCGCATCACGATCGACGGCGTGGACATCCGGGAGCTGGCCCAGCGGGAGCTGCGGGAGCTGATCGGGCTGGTGCAGCAGGACGTGTTCCTGTTCACCGGCGACCTGGCCTCCAACATCCGGCTCGGCGCGGCCCTGCCCGACGCAGCGGTGGAGGCCGCGGCGCGGCGGGTCGGCGCGCACCGGTTCATCGAGCGGCTGCCGGACCGCTACGCGCACCGGCTGGGCGAGCGGGGGCAGAACGTGTCCGTGGGCGAGCGGCAGCTGCTCGCGTTCGCGCGGGCGCTGGCGGTGGATCCCGCGATCCTGGTCCTCGACGAGGCCACCAGCTCGGTGGACGCGGAGGCCGAGGAGCAGATCCAGGCGGCCATCGCGGAGCTGATGCAGGGCCGCACCAGCCTGGTGATCGCGCACCGGCTGTCCACGGTCCAGCACGCCGACATGATCCTGGTGCTCCACCACGGGGTGGTCCGGGAGCGCGGCAGCCACCGGGACCTGCTGGCCGCGGGGGGCCTGTACGAGCGGCTCTACCAGCTGCAGCTCGGTGCGGGGCTGGCGGATGCGCCGTTGTGATCCATGTGCTTGCCCCGCCGTTGGGCGGCGGCTACGTTGTTCCGAATCTTCCGGTTGAGGCGGCGGCGATGGCCTTCATCGAGTACGAGGGGAAGCGGTTTCAGCTCCCGGCGGGCGAGTCCCTGCTGGGGGCCGATGCCGGCTGCGCCCTCCGGCTCGAGCGGCCCGGCGTCGCGCCGCGGCACGCGGTTCTCGCCATCGGTCCGGCGCCCGAGATGGCGGTCACGATCCGCCGTGGGGACGACGCGGCGGTGGTCGAGGTCAACGGCGTCCGGCTCGGGCCGTTGCCCCAGCCGCTGCTGCACGGCGACAAGATCACGGTCGCCGGCCTGGACCTGCTGTTCGCCGACGAGCGGAAGAGCGGCAGCACGCAGTACGTCTCGGCGGTCAACCTGGCGAACCTCACGCCGCCCGCGCCGCCGCCGGGCGCGACGGCGCAGCCGGTGGGCACGACCAACGGGCGCGTGATCTCGCTCACCGACGGTCGCGAGTACCCCGTCGAGACCGCGCTGCGGTTCGGACGGGAAGCCGGCGCGGACGTGGTCGTGCCTGGGGGGCAGGTCTCGCGCCGCCACGCGGAGATCGTCGCCTCGCCTCGCGGCTACCTCATCATCGACACCAGCACCAACGGCACGTGGGTCAACGGCGAGCGGGTGCAGAACCAGCGGCTCCTCGCGCGCACCGACGTGATCAAGATCGCGGACGAGGAGTTCCGCTTCTACGCGGACGCGCCACCGCCACCGCCGGCCCCGCGCGCGGCGCCGCCCGCGGCTCCGCCGCCGCCGGCGCCGCCGCCCGCGTACGCGGCGCACCTGCAGTCCACCGGGTATTTCGATACCGGCAAGCGGCCCGCGCAGCCGGCCGCGGCGCCGGCTCCGGCTCCGGCCGTGGCGCCGGCGCCGCCCGCCGCTCCGGCTGCCGCCGGCGCCGCGGCGGCCGCGCGCGCCTCGGCCGCCGGGGGCCCGCTGGCCAAGTTCCTGGTGCGCTCCGGGATGCTCAAGGGCCAGCGGCTGTTCGTGAAGGTGCCGATCGTGAACATCGGCCGGGCCGACTACAACGACATGCAGATCCCCGACGACTCGGTGTCCTCGCAGCACGCGAAGCTGACGCGGCGCGAGGGCATCTGGGTGCTCACCGATCTCGGGTCCACCAACGGGACGATGGTGGACGGGGAGAGGATCGAGGGCGACACGCCCATCGCGCCCGGAGCGTTCGTGCGGTTCGGCGACGTGCAGCTCATCTTCGAGCCCACGGACGACGACGCCGACCTGAACGCGCCCAAGGCGACGCGGATGGTGTCGGCCGTGAAGCTCCAGGACCTGAAGGGCCCCTCGGGCCCGTCCCGATAACTCTTCGACACGCCGGACACCGCTTGCACATCACCTGCGCCGCGCGGACCGACGTCGGACTGATCCGGTCCGGGAACGAAGACAACTACCTGATGGTCCCCGAGCGGGGCGTCTTCATCGTCGCCGACGGCATGGGCGGCCACGCGGCGGGCGAGGTCGCGAGCGAGATGGCGGTGCGCATCGTCGCCCAGGACCTCGGCAGCTTCCGCGGCCTGACGCCGGACGACGCCGCCGCGCGCATGATCCAGGCGATCCGCGACGCCAACGCCGCCATCTACGAGCGGACGCTGAGCGAGCACGACAAGCGCGGCATGGGCACGACCTGCACCGTGCTGGTGCTGCACGCCAACCGCTACCTGCTCGGCCAGGTGGGCGACAGCCGCGGCTACCTGATGCGCGAGGGCGTGTTCCACCAGCTCACCAAGGACCACTC
>Ga0187779_10000300_pt1 | contig 34427 bp, 28 predicted proteins | sample 1015_Q2_SP10_10__FD_132435 | JGI IMG/M metagenome (GOLD analysis project Ga0187779, IMG submission 132435) | Tropical peat soil microbial communities from peatlands in Department of Meta, Colombia - 1015_Q2_SP10_10_MG | ecosystem: Environmental > Terrestrial > Soil > Wetlands > Peat | place... | reverse complement strand
GTCGAGCCGCCGCCGCAGCGCGTCACCAATCCGACCGCGGTGTTCTCCGGCCTCGACAAGATCACCGGCCGCATCACGTCGTTCGACGTCGCGATCAACGAGACCGTCCAGTTCGGCGCGCTGCAGGTGACGCCGCGCGTCTGCTATTCGCGGCCGCCGACCGAGACGCCGCAGACGGATTCGTTCGTCGAGGTCGATGAGGTGACGTTGCAGGGCAAGATCCAGCGCATCTTCACCGGCTGGATGTTCGCGGCGAGCCCCGGCCTGCACGCCGTCGAGCATCCGATCTACGATGTGTGGCTGACCGACTGTAAGGGCGGCAAATTGCCGGCGATTGCCGAAGCACCGGAGGCGCAGCAGCCGCAGCCAGGCGCGAAGCCGCCGGCGGCGCAGCAAGCGCCACAGCAGCGCCCCGCGCCGGTGCGCCAGCCGCAACGTCAGCAGCAGTTCTTCCCGTCGATCCGTTAGCTATCCCCAATGATCGCCAGCGCGTCCTCGCCCTTGATCGGCTGGTCGAGCGGCAGCACGCCGAAATCGCCTTCGCCGACAAGAGCCTCTTCCAGCAGGCGGTGATAGCGACGCTTGGGCACTTCGATGGCGCCGAAGGTGCGCAGGTGATCGGTGACGAATTGCGTGTCGAGCAGGCGATAGCCGCCGGCCTTGAGGCGCGCGATCAGATGCACCAGCGCGATCTTGGAGGCGTCGCGCGCGCGGTGGAACATGCTCTCGCCGAAGAAGGCGCGGCCGAGCGAGACGCCGTAGAGCCCGCCGACGAGTTCGTCGTCGTCATAGACCTCGACGCTGTGGCAATGCCCGTGCGCATAGAGCGCGCGATAGATGCGGCGGATGCGGCCATTGATCCAGGTGCGGGCGCGGTCGCGCTTGGGCTCGGCACAACCTTCGATCACACCCTCAAAGTCGCGGTCGATCCGCACGACCAGATCGGTAGTGCGGACGGTGCGCGCCAGCCGCGACGGCACATGGAAGGTGTCGAGCGGAATGATGCCGCGCAGCTCCGGCTCGATCCAATAGAGCGCCGGGTCGTCGGCACTTTCCGCCATCGGGAAAATGCCGCAGGCATAGGCCTTGAGCAGCACCTCTGGCGTGATCTCGATGAACGCGTTTTCGCGACTCGCCATGTTTGATTTCGACTTTGGTAGACCTCGCGATTAACTGCCAGCTTACCATAGCCCTGCTAAATTTCAGAAAAAGCAAACTGCCGTCTCGGCTTTGCGTTGGGCAGTCATGCAACCGGCACATTCGAAAGTGGGGTTCCATAGGACGCGCAGCCGGACCGCCGACAGTTCTCATCGTCGAAGACGAAACATCGACCATGGCGGACCGGTCGACGTGATGTTCACCGACGTCAACCTGCCCGGCAGCCTCAACGGCGCCCAGCTCGCCGAGCGCGTGCGGGCGAAGCGCCCGGAATTGCCGATCGTCTACGCGTCAGGACGCTACTCCTCCGACGACATCGCGCCGCTGGTGTCGCGCTCGGTGCTTGTGCCTAAGTCGTACAACCCGGATCAAGTCTGCTCGCTGCTCAAGCGCCTGACCGGCGGCTAGGGGCAGCGCGTGATCGTCACCTGACGTTCGCCGCCGCCTTCGGCCGGGACGGTGACGGTCTCGCGGGTTGGCGTGCAGCGTGGTGCAACAATGACAGCAGGCTGCGAGACCTGCGCCGGCAACACGACCAACGGCGTTTGGCCGTATTCGGTTGGCGTATAGGTCGCCACCGGACCGTAACCGCCATAGCCGTAGCCATACGGGTAGCCGAAGTGGTGATGATGATGGCCGCGCAGATGCGCGCCCTGCACGGTTCGCGCTTCCGCTGCCGACGCTGCGAGCAAGCCTACGCCGACGCACACGACTGTCGCCTTGATCATCGCACGCCTCCACGGTCCCGGAGGCAAGGCTACACCCGGGGCGGATGTGAACACAAACGTTCGCAGTTAATTCAAATGCGAGAGATCAAGAGCCGAGCGGCTCGCTCTGCATGCCGCCGGTGGCGAGAAACTGCTCGAGCCAGTGGATGTGGTAATTGCCGTCGATGATGTCCTTCTCGCGCACCAGCGCGCGGAAGAGCGGCAACGTCGTCTCAATGCCGTCGACCACGACTTCGTCGAGCGCCCGCGCCAGCCGCATCAGGCATTCAGTGCGCGTTTTGCCGTGCACGATCAGCTTGCCGACGAGGGAGTCGTAGTAGGGCGGGATCGAGTAGCCTTCGTACACTGCGCTATCGATGCGAACGCCGAGGCCGCCCGGCGGGTGGTAGTGCAGGATCTTGCCCGGCGACGGCCTGAACGACACCGGGTTCTCCGCATTGATGCGGCACTCGATGGCATGGCCGCGGAACGACACGTCGCTCTGCTTGAGCGTCAGCGCGCCGCCGGCGGCGACGCGGATCTGCTCAAAGATCAGATCGATGTCGGTGATCATCTCGGTCACCGGATGCTCGACCTGGATGCGTGTGTTCATCTCGATGAAGTAGAATTTGCCGTCCTCGTAAAGGAATTCGACGGTACCGACGCCGAGATAGGAAATCTCGCGCATCGCTTTGGCGACGGTCTCGCCGATCTCATCGCGCGCCACGGCGTTGAGCGCAGGTGACGGGCTCTCCTCGAGCACCTTCTGATGTCGGCGTTGCAGCGAGCAATCGCGTTCGCCGAGATGGATCGCCTTGCCCTTGCCGTCGCCGAGCACTTGGATTTCGATGTGGCGCGGCTTCTCGAGATATTTCTCGATATACACGGCGTCGTCGCCGAACGCAGCTTTTGCTTCGCTGCGCGCGGTCGAGAGTGCGGTCGAAAGATCGGCCGCCGTGCGCGCGACCTTCATGCCGCGCCCGCCGCCGCCGGCTGCGGCCTTGATCAACACCGGGAAGCCGATCTGCTTGGCGATCTTTTCTGCCTCCGCATCGGAGGTGACGCCGCCGTCCGAGCCGGGCACGACCGGAATGCCGAGACGCTTCGCTGTGCGCTTGGCCTCGATCTTGTCGCCCATGATGCGGATGTGCTCGGCCTTGGGGCCGATGAACTGCACGTTGTGATCGGCGAGGATCTCGGCGAAGCGCGCGTTCTCCGACAGGAAGCCGTAGCCCGGATGGACGGCGTCGGCGCCGGTGATCTCGCAGGCCGACAGGATCGCCGGCACGTTGAGGTAGCTGTCCTTCGCCGCCGGCGGGCCGATGCAGACGCTTTCGTCGGCGAAGCGGACGTGCATGGCGTCGGCGTCGGCGGTGGAATGCACCGCGACGGTCGGAATGCCAAGCTCCTTGCAGGCGCGCAGGACACGCAGCGCGATCTCGCCGCGATTGGCGATGAGGATTTTATCGAACACGCGCGATCACTCGATAATCACCAGCGGCTCGCCGAACTCGACCGGCTGGCCGTCCTCGAACAGGATCTGGATCACCGTGCCGGCGCGTGGCGCCGGAATCTGGTTCATGGTCTTCATCGCTTCGACGATGAGCAGCGTGTCGCCGGCCTTCACCTTGCTGCCGATCTCAATGAAAGGCTTGGCGCCGGGCTCGGCTGCGATATAGGCGGTGCCGACCATCGGCGAGATGACGACGCCCGGATGCTTCGCCGGATCGATCGGCGCCGACGTCGACTCGGTCAGCGGGGTGGGGGCGCCTGCGCCACGCGGTGCCGCGATCACGGTGGTCGGCGACACCGTCGCGCCGCGCGCGACGCGCACGCGCTGGCCGTCCTGTTCGATTTCGATTTCGGTCAGCCCGGTCTCGTCCAGGAGCTTGGTGAGCTCGTGGATCAGCTCATGATTGACCAGCGGCGCTTTCGGCGTCTTTGCCATTTATGTCTCTTTGGCTCCGATCAGCCCCGCGAGCCCGATGATGGCGAGCGCATAGCCGTCGATGCCGAAGCCGGCTATCACGGCCTTTGCCGCCTTGGACACGTAGGAGTTCTGCCGGAAACTTTCGCGGGCGTGGATATTGGTGATGTGGACTTCGACCGCCGGCACGCTTGCGCTCACGGCGAGCAGCGCATCGAGGATAGCGATTGAGGTCGTGGTGTAGCCAGCCGGATTGAGGATGATGGCGGCGGCCTTCTTGGCATGCGCCTCCTGGATCCAGTTGACGATCTCGCCCTCGACATTCGACTGACGGAAATCCACCACGATGCCGAAGCGCTTGGCAGTCGCCTCGCACAGCTTCTGCACGTCGGCGAGCGTCGCGCGGCCATACTTCTCCGGCTCACGCGTGCCGAGCAGGTTCATATTCGGGCCGTTGAGAACGTAGATGGTCTGGGGCATGACGGGTTTGCGGGAAAACTCGGGCGTTTATAGGTGCCCAAGCCGGGAAGGGGAAGCCCGAACATTTTTCTCGCTTAAAGCGGAGCTTTAGCCAACCGCCAGGGTTTCAGCGGCCGCCCAGTCGATCACGTCATGGATCGCCGTTAACCTTTCGCGGTCCGCGGCGCGGGACTTCGCGAAGATACCGACCTGCTCGTTCGCGCTCGTGCCGTTGGTGACGATCGTTTTGAGCCGCTTGATGTGACCTTCGCAGCCGAAGACCGCGACGTCTTCGGCGACTATGTCGAGCACCTCGTCGAGCCAATCCCGCGCCTCAACCGGCTCGCGGCTGAAGGGATCGATGAAGGTCGCGGCAGTACCGTAGCGCTGCGCGTGCCACTTGTTCTCCTGGGTGATGGCGCGGCCGACGCGGTCGAAGCCGGCATTGCGGTCGCGGTTGCGATCGAGTGACCGCACCAGGCAGCGGAACAGCGCGCCGATCGCGACTGCATCGTCGAGCCGCGTGCAGCTGTCGGCGACGCGCAATTCGATGGTCGGGTTGGACAGCGACGGGCGTATCGCCCACCAGATGTAGCTCGCATCGGGGATGATGTTGGCGCCGACCAGCGCATCGACGAATTCGTCATAGTCGGCATTGGTGCGAAAGAGCTCGGGCAAGCCGGTGCGCGGCAGTTCGTCGTAGGCGGCGAGCCGGTAGCCGACGAGGCCGGTGAGCTCGCCCTGCCAGAACGGCGATGACGTCGACAGTGCGAGCAGCAGCGGCAGATAGGGCGTCAGCCGCATGATGAGATTAATGCGGGTGTCGAGGTCCGGCACCTCGACGTGCACATGCATACCGCAAAGCATGTTGCGGTGCCCGATCATCTGCAGGTCGTCCATGATCTCGCCGTAGCGGCTCTTCGGCGTCATCTGCTGCTCGGGCCAGAAGGCAAGCGGGAAGGTGCCCATCGCGGCGAGACCCAGACCATGGCCGCGGGCCACTTCGCCGAGAACCCGGCGGTAGCCGGCGAGGTGGGTGCGTGCTTCCGCCACCGTCGCGCAGGGCGGCGTCGCCACCTCGATCTGCGACTGCAGCATTTCCGTCATCACGCGGTCGCCGAGCCGCTCGCGCGCGGCCTTGAAGAAGCCCTTGTCGACGCGCTGCACCGCCCGGCGCGTTTGCGCGTCGAACACGAAGAATTCCTCTTCCATGCCGATCGTATACATGCGCGCGACAACACCTTCGGGAACTTTGAGTTCCATCCGATAAAATACGGCCGCCGGTTCGATACGGCGGCCGTTCGGAAAGTTTGATGGTTTTAAAGCGCTTAGCAGGTCGCTTTGCCACAGCGCGCCGTGTTGACGTTCTCCTTCAAGCCCTTGAGGCCGACGGCGCCGACAATGACGTTATCGCCGATCACATAGCTCGGCGTGCCGTTGAGGCCGAGCGCCTCGGCGAGCTTGTAGTCCTGCTCGATGGTCTTCTCGACCTCCGGGCTCTTCATGTCCTTCTGCAAGCGATCCATGTCGAGGCCGATGTCTTTGGCGACCGCGAGCGCGCGGGCGCCGTCGGCGTGATTGCGGCCGCCAAGCAGCTTCTGATGGAATTCAAGATATTTCTTGCTGGTTTTGTCCTGCATGCGCACGGCGACCGCGACGCGCGCGGCTTCCTTCGAGCCTTCGCCGAGCACCGGGAATTCCTTAAGCACGACCTTGAGGTTCGGATCGTCCTTCAAGAGCGTGAGCATGTCGCTCATCGCCTGCTTGCAGTAGCCGCAGTTGTAGTCGAAGAATTCGACGAAGGTGACGTTGCCGTTCGGGTTGCCGAGCGTGACCTGGTCGGCCGAAGAAAACAGCGCGTTGGCATTTTCCTTGACCGCGGTCTTGTGCTTCTGCGCGTCGGCCGCGGCCTGGCGCTTCTCGAGCTCGGTGACCGCTTCTTGGATGACCTCAGGGTGCGCCATCAGGTAGTCGTGCACGATCTTCTCGATCGCCTCACGCTGCGGCATATCGTCGGCCCGGCCAAGCTGCGGCAGCGCAAGTGCGATCACTGCGGCGCAGGCTGAGACAAGAAAACGCGTCCTGAAGGTCATTGTCATTATCCTTGTTGGAATCGGGATCAGTGTAGCCGCTACTGCGGCTTCATTGGCTTCACATTCACGATATCGTCGGCCCGCACCCAGGCCGGAGAACCGATCGCCAGGCCGCGTTTGGCGCGTTCGGCGAGCTGTTTGGCGGTTTTCACGTCGCCGCGGGCAAAGGCCGCCTGCGCCGAGGCAAGGTCGGCATGCGGGATGTCGCCCTTGCGGCCGTAAGCCATGGCCAACTGCGAATAAGCGGCCGGGGTCTCCGGCTCATCGCGCAAAGCGGTGTTGAGGATGCCGACCGCCTCGTCGGCGAGCTTCGGGTTGTTGGCGCCGATCAACGCCTGACCGAGCAGGATGTCGATCAACGGCGCATGACGTGACAGGGCCGAAGCCTCTCGCAGCGGCGCGACGGCCTCGGTGCTCCGCCCGGCCTCGAGCAGCGCCTGGCCCTTCAACTCGTAGAAATAGGCATTGTGCGGCTCGCTCTGGATCAGACCGTCCATCTGCGCGATCGCGGCGCGCAAGTCGGAATGGCGATAGGTCGAGATTGCGCGCGCGTAACGCGCGGCCAGGCTTTGGTCGCTAATCGGGTAGCGGCGCAGCACCGTGTCGGCCGTCTCGAGGAAACCGGACAATTTCGCGCGCATCAGATCGTGACGCAGTTGCAAAGCGGGCGGATCGGTGACGTTCCAGTACGGGCTCGTTTTCGCTATCACTTCGAGCGTGGCAAGGCGGTCGGCCGGCATTGGATGCGTCTGGAGGTATGGATCGATGTAACGCGAATTGTAGAGTGTCTCGTTCGTCAGACGTTTGAAGAGTTCGACCATACCCTTCGGCGACTGATGCGTGGCATTGAGGAATTTCACGCCGGCATGGTCGGCCTGGTCCTCTTGCGTGCGTGCATAGGCAAGCAGCGAGTGCAGAATTGCCGACTGCGGCGCCATGATCGCGGCGGTACCGACTTCGCCAACACTGGTGTTGCGTCCCGCCGTCGCGCCGGCAACGAGTGCGCCGACGCCGAGCAGCATCGCGACGATCGACTGGGTCTGTGCCTGAGCGAGCTTCTCGCGGAAGCGCGACAGATGGCCGCCGGCGAGGTGACCAGTTTCGTGGGCGAGCACGCCGATGACTTCGTTCGGCGTTTTGGCGTCGAACAGCGCGCCCGCGTTGATGAAGATATGGCGCCCGTCCATGACGAAAGCGTTGAAGGAGCGGTCGTTGAGCACGACCACCTTCACATTCTGCTGGGCAAGGCCCGCAGCCCGCAAAATCGGCTGGGCGTAATCGCGCAGCAGGTTCTCGATCTCGGTATCGCGGATGATTGGCAGACCCGGCGGCTCCTGTGCACGGACCGGCGCTGCCGCGATCGACGCGGCTGTGAGCAAGGCCAAGGCCCGGGCTGCTGGCGTGAAACGCCGTGCCCTGATAGGTCTCGCGGTCTCGATCATGCCGTGGTTCACCGGATGGGCGTGAAGCTAGTAGACGCGCCGTTCTACGGTCAACGTGGGCCGCGCGCCCCCGAGCGCCCCGGCGCGGCTTGGCGGCAAGCAATCCGGGGAATGCGGCAATACGGGGGCGATTTCGGCCGTTTCCAGGCCGGTTTACAGGTTCGACCATGATGCTGGACGCGGCAAAGCGGCTGTTAACGCCTTCCCGGCGCAGCGATGTACCGCCTTTCATCGTCATGGACGTGATGGCGGCGGCGGCCAAGCGCGAAGCCGAAGGCGCCCGCATCATCCATATGGAGGTCGGGCAGCCCGCTGCGCCCGCGCCGCAGACCGCGATCAAAGCCGCGCAGACAGCGCTCGCCGCCGGCCGCATCAGTTACACCGAGACGCTTGGCATTCCGCCGCTCCGTGCGGCGATCGCGCGGCACTACGCGGAAGCTTACGACTGCACGCTCGATCCCGGACGTGTCGTCGTCACCACCGGTTCATCGGGCGGCTTCATTCTGGCGTTCCTCGCGCTGTTCGAAGCGAGCGACCGCGTTGCGCTCGCCAATCCCGGCTATCCGCCGTACCGGCATATTCTGTCAGCGCTCGGCTGCGAGCCGGTGCTGATCGATACGTCGCCGGCGACGCGCTGGGCCTTGTCGGCGAAAGCACTCATCGCCGAGCATCGCAAGAAGCCATTGCAAGGCGTCGTGATCGCCAGTCCCGCCAACCCGACCGGCACGATGATGGATGCCGATACGCTGTCGCGCCTCATCTCGGTCGCTGAAGCCGAGGGCATCCGCGTCATCTCCGACGAGATCTATCACGGGCTCGACTATACGTTCGCCGCCGAAACCGCGGCGAATGTTTCCGAGCGTGCCGTCGTCATCAATTCGTTCTCGAAATATTTCTGCATGACCGGCTGGCGCGTCGGCTGGATGGTGGTGCCGGAGGCCTTGGTGCGCACCGTCGAGCGCCTGCAAGGCAACCTCGCAATCTCGGTGCCGACCTTGGCGCAGGTCGCCGCGACCGCGGCCTTCGACGGCAAAGCCGAGATGGATGAGGTCAAGCACGGCTACGAGGTGAACCGCCGCATCCTCTCCGACGGACTGCCGAAAGCTGGCCTCGATCAGTTTCTGCCGGCCGATGGCGCATTTTATCTCTACGTCAATATTTCACGCTTCTCCGACGACAGTCTCGATTTCGCCAAGTGCATGCTCAACGAAGCAGGCGTCGCAGCAACGCCGGGCATCGATTTCGATCCGGTCGACGGCCGGCACTTTCTGCGCTTCTGTTATGCCGGCTCGGCCGACGAGATGCGCGAGGCGGTCGCGCGCATCGGGACGTGGCTGAAGAAATAGTCTTCAGAATTCGACGTCGAGCTCGACAACCTCATCCGGCTCGGCTTTGGCGCCGTCGAGCCATTCCTGCATCGTCGGCATCGCCATGATCGTCTCGCAATAGGCCGCACAGTCGGGATCGAGTTTCACATCGTAGGTGAGGAAGCGCGTCACGACCGGCGCGAACATCGCATCCGCCATGCACGGACTCGGTCCGAACAGGAATGTGCCGCCGTGAGTGTCGAGACACTCGCGCCATATGAAGACGATGCGGTCGATGTCGGCCTGCGCTCCCGCCCAGACCTTGAAGCCCGGATGGTGCGCCTTGAGGTTCATCGGCAGCGCAGAGCGCATGTTGGAGAAGCCGGAATGCATCTCGGCCGAGATCGAACGACAATGTGCGCGCGCCGCGCGCTCCTCCGGCAGTAGCCCCGCGTCGGGCAGGATCTCGTTGAGGTATTCGCCGATCGCCAGCGTGTCCCAGATCTTGGTGCCGTTGTGTGTGAGGCAGGGCACGAGGAAAGAGGGCGACAGCAGCAATAGCTCGGCCCGCGTCGAAGGGTCGTCGCTCGCGACCGTCTTCTCCTCGAATTCGAGGCCGGCCATCTTGCAGAGCAGCCAGCCGCGCAGCGACCAGGTGCCGTAGTTCTTGCTGGCGATCGTCAGGGTAGCCTTGGCCATGGGGCGTCACTTGTTCCAATGCATAACGGCCCGGCATTCGGAAGCTTAGACGAAAGTTATTGCCAATCAATACCTTCCCGTGGCGCAAGACGAACTGCGCGCTACCTTGTCCCCAGGCAGGCGCGCCCGGAATTTTATCTCGCAGTGCAACATAAAATGCTTTAGCGTTTGCCCGCGGCTCGCCGGGGCCGCCGGGGATTCGATGCTCTATCAGGCCTATCAGGCCCACGCCGACATCATGGTGCCGGTCCGGGCGTTTGCCGGCATGGCCGCCGACCATGGCCGCACGCGCCTCAACGGATCAGCACGGCCGTCAATGCTGTCCAACCTCACCGCGGCTTACGAGCTGATCGCGCGTGCTGGGTTGACGCATGAGCGCCCGGCCTACGGCATCGACAGCGTCACGGTCGGCAACCGCGAGGCCACGGTGACCGAGAAAGCGGCGCTGCGCACGCCGTTCGGTACGCTGCTGCATTTCAAGAAAGACATCGCCATGACACAGCCGCGCGTGCTGCTGATCGCGCCGCTGTCCGGGCACTTCGCGACTTTGCTGCGCGCCACCGTGCGCACCATGCTGCCCGAGCACGACGTCTTCATAACCGACTGGCACAACGCGCGCGACGTGCCGCTCGAGGCCGGCCGTTTCGGTTTCGATGAATATGTCGAGCATCTCATCCGTTTTCTGGAGGCGATTGGGCCGGGCGCGCACATGGTCGCGGTGTGCCAGCCTTGCGTCGCGGCGCTGGTGGCGGCGAGCGTGATGGCGCAGAGCGGCTCGTCCGCGCAGCCGCGCTCGATGACGCTGATGGCCGGGCCGATCGACACGCGCATCAATCCGACTAAGGTTAATGCGCTCGCAAAGTCCAAGGACATCGGCTGGTTCGAGAAGAACCTGATCGCGCGCGTGCCGGGCCGCTACGAAGGGTCGGGCCGCAAGGTCTATCCGGGCTTCGTGCAGCTCGCCGCCTTCATGAGCATGAATATCGACCGCCACCTTAAGGCGCATAAGGAGCTCTACGACAATCTGGCGAACGGCGAGGAGTCGAAGGCCGCGCAGACCAAGGCGTTTTACGACGAATACTTCGCGGTGCTCGATCTCACCGCCGAGTTCTATCTCGAGACCGTGAAGCTCGTGTTCCAGGATCACGTTCTGCCGCTTGGGGAGCTCACCTATCGCAACCAGAAGGTTGAGCCAAAGGCGATCAAGCGCACGACGCTGTTCACTGTCGAAGGCGAGAAGGACGACATCTGCGCTGTCGGGCAGACGCTCGCCGCGCACGACCTGTGCATAGGTCTGCGGCCCTACCGCAAGCGCCATCACATGCAGGCGGGTGCCGGGCATTACGGCGTGTTCTCTGGGCGCGCCTGGGTGAACCAGATCTATCCGATGGTGAAGAACGTCATTCTACAGAGCGATTGACGTTTACTTCTGCCGCTCGCGCTGCGCTTTGAATCCTGCGACGAAACGGGCGAGCGTGTCGGACGTTGCGCCGCGCGGCAGCATGACTTCGATCAATGAGAATTGCCCTCGCCGCGCAAACGCGCGCTCGAGCGCTTCCGCCAACTGCAGCCGGCTCGACACGCGCTCGCCGAAACCGCCGATTGATCTTGCGATGTCGGCAAAATGCCAGTCGTCGAGATTGTTGAACGCCGATTCCGGCTGGAATGCGCGCAGCATCTCCCAGCTCTGGTTGTTGAACAGCACGACGATCGGGTCGAGGCCGTAGCGGCGGCAATTGCCGAGCTCCCAGCCGGTCATCTGGAACGCGCCGTCGCCGACGAGGATCAGCGGGCGGCGGCCGGTCGCGGCGGCGACGCCGATGCCGGCCGGCACGCCGAAACCCATGCCGGCGTAATAGCCGGGGGCGGCAAGTGCAGTGTTGTCGATTTCCATGGCGGTGAACAGGCAATCGCCGACATCCGACGTCATCGGCATCTTGCCGTGGCGATCGAACAGGTCGTTGATCGCGGTCGCGACGTCGGACGGCATCAGTGCCGTATCATCGGCTTTCAGCCCGCGCGGATAGGCGGGTGCGTTGCGGATCTTTGGCGCGCGCTTTTGGCCGTCAGAAGCGCGGGCCGCGAGCGCGGCGACGAGCGCATCGAGCGGCAGGTCGCGATAGGCGTGATGGCCGATTTGCACCGTGCGCGCCATCGCGAAGATGGTGCTCTTGGGGTCGAGCTTGCGGTGCGACAGCGCGAAATTGGTATCGGAGAGAATGACACCGAGCAGCAGCAGCGCGTCGGCGTTCTCGACCAGCCTGGTGATGTCCGGATCGCCGGCGTCGCCGAGATAGGTGCCGGCGAGAATATCCGGCGCGTCTTCGAGGAGGCCGCGGCACATGAAGGTGGTGACAACCGGGACGCCGAGCTGGCGCGCGAGCTTTGCCGTCTGCTCCTCGATGCCGTAACGGCGGATCTCGACATCGACGACAATGACCGGTGCGCGCGCTCCTTTCAGCTTGGCGAGTATTTCATCGGCGCATTCGGCAAGCGCCTCCGGATCGGTGGGGCGCGGGTGCATCGCCGGCACCGTCGCCATCGGCGCACCGACGAGATCGCGCGGCACTTCGATATAGACCGGCAGCGATTGCTCGCGTGCGCTTTGCAGCACACGTGCAATCTCGGCCGGCGCGCTTGCTGGATCGCGCAACACCGCCTGATCGCAGGTGATCTCACGGTACACGGCAAGCTGCGTGTCGATGCTGCGTGCCTGATGGTGCAGCAGGAAGCCACCGGCGCGTTCGGGCGCGCCCGGCGCGCCGGCAACGACGACGACCGGCGAGCGTTCGGCGTAAGCGCCGGCGACCGCATTGACGAGATTGAAGGCGCCCGCGCCGTAGGTGACGACGATAACGCCGAGGCCGCCGTGGTAGCGCGCCGCGGCGTCGGCCGCGAAGCCGACTGCGGGCTCGTGGCTCAACGTGTAATGCGGCAGGATCTTCGACTCTTCGATAACCTTGAACAGCGGCAGCACGAAGTCGCCCGGGATGCCGAAGATTTCCCGGGCACCATAATCCTTCAGGCCCTGCAGCAGGGCGGTCGCGAGTGTCGGCATGGGTGGAACTAGTCGAACATTCCGCGCGGGCGCTTATCGGTCGAGGGCGACATGTGATCCCAAGCCCAGGCGCTGGATGTGAAGATGTCGAGCTTCGGCTCGAACAGCGATGGATCGTCGAGGCTCGCGGCCTGGATGGCGATCATGTCCGGTATCCGCTCGAACTTGAGCAGCACCTGGCTGCCGCAGGTCGGGCAGAAGCCGCGCTCGATGCCTTTGCCGGCATTACCGACCGTCTTGTAGTAGCGCGGCGTGCCAGTGATCCTGACCGCCGCGGCCGGCAGCGCGATTGCCGGTGCATAGCCGCTGCCGCCCGCGCGCTGGCAGTCGCGGCAGTGGCATTTCAACATCGCTTTCGCTTCCGCGTCGGTTTCATAACGGATGGCGCCGCACAGGCAGCCGCCGGAGAATGTCTTTGCCATCGTACATCTCTCCTAAAAAACGCCGGACCCGTTCGGCGACGTCGAGCCACAGCGTCATGTCGGGCGCGGAGCGGCGCCGCCGCGCCCTGGGCGTTGCCGGGGCATTGTGCTCGAGAGTCATGGTCCCCCAAGCGCGGGCGAAATCCCTCGCCCATGGGACGCGTTTATTTCTGCTCGGGTCCGGCGTCAGGCTCGGGCTCAGCATCCGGCGGCGCTGCGGTGGGTTTCGCCGCGGCGGCCGGCTTCTTCTTCATCGCGGCAGCATTCTTCTTCGCTTGCTTGCGCGCGGCCGGTTCATAGTTGCCCTTGGCCATGCATTTCTTGATGAAGGCTTGTGCCTTGGCACCCTGGAGGTTTTGCGCGTCCGCGCCGACCTTGCAGGTCTCCATCTTCTCGGTGCTGGTCACCGCCGATGCCGGTCCCGTCAGCAGCAGCAGCGCCAAAGCGAAAAGGCCGAGATATCGTAGCATGGTCATCGCTCCTTATTCGTTTTCCGCGTTCAGCATAGCACGATTTGCACGATTTGTTTGGCAGACATCACCGCAGGGCCGCCGCAATATTGCCGCCATCGACGGTCGTGACATCCGCGGTCGTTTTCAGCGCGAGCGCTTGCGCGAGAAAGGCCTGCGCGACGTCGTCCGCGGTAACCTCGCGGTGCAGCAGGTTGCCGGTCATGTAGTCCTGCTCGGTGAGGCCGCGCGCCTTGGCGCGCTCCTTGATGAAGTCATCCGTGAGCAATCCTGAACGAATCCGGTCGGCATTGACGGCGTTGGCGCGGATGCCATCGGCGCCATAGTCGAGCGCGTATTGCCGCACGAGGAAGAGTGTCGCCGCTTTTGGCAAGCCATAGGGGCCGAAAGCAGGACCCGGATTGACCGCCTGCTTCGACACGTTGAACAGCAGGCAGCCGCCGGTCGCCTGCGCCAGCATGATCCTGACCGCGGCCTGCGCTACTTTCTGGTGCGCAAAGAAATTCAGCTCGAAGCTTTCCCGCAGCACTGCTTCGTCGACCTCGCCGATCTTGCCCTGCCACGCAGCGCCGGCGTTGGAGACGGCAATGTCGACGCCGCCAAAGGCCGCGACGACCTGATCGAACGCCGCTTTGACGGACTTGGTGTCGGTCACGTCGCAGGCGACGGCGAGCGCGCCGACCGCTTTAGCCTTCTCCTGCGCGGCCTTGAGGTCGCGGTCGAGCAGTGCGACCGCGGCGCCCGCCTGTGCGAAGGCACGCGCGCTTGCCGCGCCGATTGCGCCACCGCCACCGGTGATGACGGCGATCTGGCCTGCGAGCGGCAACACCTTGCGTGCACCGAGCTTCGCGAGTTCGAGCGGCCAATAGTCGATATCGAACATGTCGGCTTCACCGATCGCGGTGAAGCGGCCGATCGCTTCGGCGTCGATGATGCCCTCGATGCCGGCTTCGGCGATGTCGGCGGCGATTTTCGCGTCCTTCGCGCTTGCGCCGAGACCGAACAGCCCGAGCCCCGGCACCAGGACGAGCCGCGGCGCCGGATCGTGCATCGCCGCGCCGTCGACACGGGGCTTGTGACGCGTGAAATAGGCGCGATAGTCGTCCATGAACTGCGCCGCCGTTTTCCGCGCCGCGTCCTTGAACGCGTCGGTCTTGCCGGCTTCCGGCGCGGGGAGAATGAGCGGCCACGGCTTCACCCGCATCACGTGATCGGGCGTGATGACGCCAGCACGCGCATAGCGCGCCAGGTCCTTGCCGTTGACGAAGTTGAGGATTGCGTCGCTCGTCCGGAACTCCATAATGGGGCGCTGATGCGCACCGTCACCATGAGCGTTAAGTATTGAGCAAGCGCCGCGCACAACCGGCGCGACACCGGCGAGCGGCGCGATCGCCGGCGGCAAGGACGCAGTCGGAAACGACTTGCGGTTCTTCTGCAGGCGCTGCTCGGCGAGCGTCACGAAATCGATCATGCGCTCGTAGGCTTCCTGCGCGGTGGCGCCGAAAGTGAAGATGCCGTGCTTGTCGAGGATCAGGCCCTCGACCTTGGGGTCCAGCTCGAACACCTCGGCGCATTGTTTTGCGAGCCCGAAACCCGGCATGACGTAAGGCACGAAGCCGAGCCGCTTGCCGTAGACCTCGGTGCACAATTCCTCTGCGTTCGGCTGGTCGACCAGGCTCAGCACGGCGGTTGCATGGCTGTGATCGATGAACGTCGCCGGGATGAAGGCGTGCAGCAGCGTCTCGACGGAGGGCGCGGGCGCGTTCGGATCGATGAGGAAGGCACGCAGCGCCAGCGCCATTTCGGCGTCCGACATCGCCTTGTGCGCGCGCAGCGCCAGCAGAGAGTCGAGCCGTACTGCGGGGAGCCCCGCGGGCTCGATGACGCCCATGTCCCAGCCTGAGCCTTTGACATAGAGGACTGGCGTTTCGACGCCGGCGAGGTCGCACGTGCGCGATTTGACCGACGTGTTGCCGCCGCCGTGCAGCACCAGCTTCGGGTCGCGTCCGATCAGCCGTGTCGAATAGACCCGCAGCGCAAGCTCGGGTGCAATGCCGGCCTTGCCGTAATGATCGACCGCGGCTTTGGCGTCGCGCTCGACCCAGGCGGATTTCATCTGACGGCGCGCACCGTGGCGCTAGCTCTTGTCGCCGGAGAAACGCTTCGCCCACCAACCGCGTTTGGGCGCGGCCGTTTCCTCGCCGCTGCTCGAAATCACAGGGCTTGGTGGCGGCAGGGTCGACGAGGGGCTCTCGGCAGACTCGCGCACGGTCGAGCGCCGGCGCGGCGCTTCTTCAGCCGGTGCGGCCGCTGCCGGGGGCTGCGGTAGCGCTGCGGCCGTCGGTTCAGACGGGCGTTCGTCAAACGGCGGGGCGATGACGGTTGCGTCCTCATCGCTGACCGGCGGGAAATTCGTACCGGTGTGCATTTCGTGCGACGGCGCCTCGCGGTCGCCAGTGTAGGAGCCCTCGCCATTGCCGCCGCGGCGCCGGTTGCGCCGACCGCCGCGCCGGCCGCGACGCCGGCGATGCCGGCCGTCGCGCTCACCGCCTTCACCCTGGCCGCTGTGCATCGGCGCGTGCGGTTCGCGCTCGCCGGCGAATTCCGCGTCGGGCGAATCGCCGTTGTGATCCTCATGCGCGACCGCGTGCTCGGGCACGGTGTCGTGCGTGAACTGCTGGCCGCTCTCGCGGTGCTCGCGCGGTTCGCCGCCGCGTCCGCGTCCGCCGCGCCCGCGGCGCCGCCGCCTGCGGCGTCCGCCGTCGCGCTGCTCGCCGCCGCCATTGTCGGCATGCGGCTGATGCTCTTCGGCGGCGAAGGTCTCTTCTTCCGCTGCCGCTTCTTCTCCAGCCTCCGCGCTCTCGTCCGTGAATTGATCCTCGGGCGTGTCCTCGATCGGCATGGCGGCGCGCGCCGTTGCCGCGATGGTTTTGGCCGCATCGGCCGAGTGCACCTGTTCGCCGCGATCGATGATGTAGGACTGCTGGCCGGCGACCGCCGAATCGGCTGAGATGGTGAGCGTCACCTGGAAGCGCTCTTCGAGCGCGCGCAGATGGGCGCGCTTGTGGTTGAGCATATAGAGCGCGACCTCCGAACGGGTGCGCACGATGAGATTGTGGGTCGCGCCCTTGATCAGCATCTCCTCGAGCGCGCGCAGGCACTGCAGCGCGACCGACGATACCGAACGGACGTGGCCGGACCCGCCGCAGACCGGACACTTCTCGGTCGATGATTCCAGCACCGACGAGCGGATGCGCTGGCGCGACATTTCGAGCAGGCCGAAATGCGAGATGCGGCCGACTTGGATGCGCGCTCGGTCGTGTTTGAGCGCATCCTTGAGACGGCGCTCGACATTGCGGTTGTTGCGCGTCTCGTCCATGTCGATGAAGTCGATGACGATGAGGCCGGCAAGATCGCGCAGGCGCAATTGCCGCGCGATTTCTTCCGCGGCTTCCGCATTGGTCTTGAGCGCGGTGTCCTCGATGTGGTGCTCGCGCGTGGCGCGGCCCGAGTTCACGTCGATTGCGACCAGCGCTTCGGCCTGGTTGATGACGATGTAGCCACCCGAGCGCAGCTGCACGACGGGCGAGAACATCGCATCGAGCTGGCTCTCGATGCCGTAGCGCGTAAACAGCGGCTGCGTGTCCCGGTAGAGCCTTACGTGCTTGACGTGGCTCGGCATCAGCATGCCCATGAACTCGCGGGCTTCCTCGTAGCCGTTTTCGCCGGCCACCATGATCTCGTCGATATCCTTGTTGTAGAGGTCGCGGATCGAGCGTTTGATCAGCGAGCCTTCCTCATAAACGAGCTTCGGTGCGGTCGACTTCAGCGTCAGGTCGCGCACGGTCTCCCAAAGGCGCAATAGGTATTCGAAGTCGCGCTTCACTTCGGTTTTCGTGCGAGAAGCGCCGGCGGTACGCAGGATGACGCCCATGCCCTCCGGCACTTCGAGCTCCTGCGCGATTTCTTTCAACCGGCTGCGGTCTTCGGCGCTGGTGATCTTGCGCGAGATGCCGCCGCCGCGCGCGGTATTCGGCATCAGCACTGAATAGCGGCCGGCGAGCGAGAGGTAAGTGGTCAGCGCCGCACCCTTGGTGCCGCGCTCTTCCTTGACGACCTGCACCAGCATCACCTGCCGGCGCTTAATGACTTCTTGGATCTTGTACTGGCGGCGGAAGCGGGGCAGGCGCTCCTGCACCTCTTCGAGCGCGTCGGCGCCGCCAACGGATTCGACCGACTCTTCCTCGTGATGCTCTTCGCTATGGCCGTTGCCATTGGCGTCGCCTTCGCCGGCGGGTGCACTGTCGGCAACCGTGGCCTCCGGGCTCGTACCTTCGGCCGTGGCGTCGCCGAGTTCGTGCGCGCTCGCCTCGATGCCTTCCTCGGACGGCTCGCCATCGGAGGCGGGCGCGGCCTTGGCCGGTTCGTCGAGATGGTCGTGCTCGCGCGTGTCGTGTGGCGCTTCGCCGGCGACGACATCGGTCGCGGCGGGCCCCGCCATCTCGGCCGTGGTCTCGACGATTTCGCCAGAGGACGCCTCCGCAAGCACGCTGTCGCTGGGTGCGGTCTCGCCGGTTTCCCCCGGCGCGCTGTCTTCGCTCGCCGGTTCGCTGCGGCGGACCTCATCGCGCTGCCGGTGGCCGCGATGGCGGTGGCGGCGGCCGCTGCGGCTGCCGCGATGCTCGGCTGCCTCGTCGTCCTCGCGCTGCTGGCGCGCTTCTTCGGCAAGCAGCGCCTGCCGGTCGGCGACCGGGATCTGGTAGTAGTCCGGATGGATTTCTGAGAAGGCCAGGAAGCCGTGGCGGTTGCCGCCGTAATCGACGAAGGCCGCCTGCAAGGACGGCTCAACGCGCGTGACTTTGGCGAGGTAGATATTACCGCGAAGCTGTTTGCGGTTGGCGCTCTCGAAGTCGAATTCCTCGACGCGATTGCCTCGCAGCACCACGACCCGTGTCTCTTCCGGGTGGGCCGCGTCGATCAACATTTTGTCGGCCATGGGTAAATCTCACTGAAGCGGACGCCAATGCGGGCCCGCGCGCGCTCATCGGCGCAGGCAGGCGCAGGGGGCGGTCCGTCTGATGTGTGTTGAAGGAATGGGGCGCGTGTTCGCGCAAAACGAAGAGCGCCGCCGCGACATTGTCGCGACAGCGGAGAGCCTCGAAATGCTTTTGCTGCATCGTCAGCAGCATGAAACAGCGACCCGTAGCACTGTGGCCGCGCCAATTGGTGCGCGAGCCCAGGTTTCTCGTTTTGCCGGCGGCTTACTCAAAGGCGGGCGACCTCAAGGCCGCGCGCTGATCCGATTGTCCTTCACAAGGGTCTCGGCTCGTTTCGCTTTGTCCGTCCGCCAGCCTTCCTCGAGGGGGCGCCATGGACTTTAAGCGTGCCGGAACCCGAACGCGGCACAATCGGAACAATCACCGTCAGCAACCGATACATACGGCCCTAAGTCCTTGATGGCAAGGCATCTGTGCGGGCTGGCCACACAAGGCTTGAAAGCCGCGTCGGAGCTTAAGTTCCGTTAACCGAAGCGGCCTTATTGGAGTAGAAAGAGCCGGAAGGGGTCAGAATCGTGCCATTCCGCCCGCTCGTTCTCGGCAGCGTTCTGGGGATTGTCATATTTGGCTCGCCGGGCCTGGCGGCAGAGCCGTCGGTCGCCGTCGAGAAGCTCGCGGCACCCGCCGAGTCGCAAGTTGAGGCGACCGATGTGCGCGTGGGCGGCGACACCAAGCAGACCCGCTTCGTCGTCGATCTCTCGCGCAAGGTCGACATCGCGACCTTCACGCTCGCCGATCCCTACCGCGTCGTGGTCGACCTGCCGCAAGTCGCCTTCAAGCTGCCGCCGCACGCCGGTGAGCGCGGCCGCGGCCTGATCAAGGCCTTCCGCTACGGCCTGATCATGCAGGGCGGCTCGCGCATCGTGCTCGACGTCAGCGGTCCGGTGCGCGTCGAGAAAGCCTTCACGCTTGGCGAGACCGACGGCCAGCCGGCGCGGCTCGTGCTCGACCTGACACCGACCGACCGCACCGCTTATTTGCGCGACATGGGGCTCGCCGCGCGTCAGGTGCATCGCCCGACCCACGCCAACACCGACACGGCGCAAGCCGATAGCGATCCGCGGCCGCTGGTCGTGATCGATCCCGGTCACGGCGGACCGGACAGCGGCACCAAGGGCCTCGACGGCCAGGACGAGAAGGATGTCGTGCTTGCTTTCGGATTGAAGCTGCGTGAGGCGCTGGAGAAAAGCGGCAAATACCGCGTGTCGATGACGCGCAGGGACGACACTTTCATCCCGCTGACCGAGCGGGTACATATCGCGCGCCAGCTCAAGGCGGCGCTGTTCATCTCGATCCATGCGGATTCCGTGCCGCGCAAAGAAGGGCAGGCGGAGGGCGCAAGCGTCTACACGCTGTCGGAACATGCCTCCGACGCCGAGGCCGGCCGGCTCGCCGAGGAGGAGAACAAGTCGGACATTATTGCCGGCGTCGATCTGTCGGCGGAGCCCGACGACGTCGCCAATATCCTGATCGACTTGGCCCAGCGCGAGACCAAGACCTTCTCGATGCAGTTCGCCCGCACCGTGATCGGCGACATCAAGCCAGTCGCGCCGCTCCATATCCATCCGGTCAAGTCGGCGGGCTTCATCGTGCTCAAAGCCCCGGACGTGCCGTCGGTGCTGGTCGAACTCGGCTACATGTCGACCCGGCGCGACCTCAAAAACCTCATTTCCGACGACTGGCAGACCAAAACTGCCGCGGCCATGGGGCGGGCGGTTGACGACTTCTTCGCCAAGCGCCTGGTCGGCGCCAATGTGGGCGCCAAATGACGGACCAGGCGATGCGTCAAACGCCTCAGTTTCAACATAAAACCGGGCCAGGACAGGGCCTTAGCGCCCCATGGACTGGCGCTTTTGGCACCGCCATATTGGCCGCCAGGACCAATCCTTCATGAAGCTTATTCTGCGGTTCTTCGGCTTCCTGTTCGCAGCGGGCACCATCCTGTTCGTGGTGGGCGTTGCGGCGGTCGCAGGGTTGCTGTGGCATTTTTCCAAGGACCTGCCGGACTACTCGCAGCTCCAGGATTACGAGCCGCCGGTGATGACGCGCGTGCACGCGGCCGACGGCTCGCTGGTTGCCGAATACGCCAAGGAGCGGCGCCTCTACATTCCCATCCAGGCGGTGCCGAAGCGTGTGATCAACGCCTTCATGGCGGCCGAGGATAAAAACTTCTACGAGCACGGCGGTCTCGACTTTGGCGGCATCGCCCGCGCCGGCCTGATCTATGCGCAGAATTTCGGCGGCAGCGGCCATCTTCAGGGCGCCTCCACCATCACCCAGCAGGTTGCCAAGAACTTCCTTCTGACCAACGAGCGCACCTTCTCGCGCAAGATCAAGGAAGCGCTGCTGGCGATGAAGATCGAGCGCACTTACAGCAAGGACAAGATCCTCGAGCTTTACTTGAACGAGATCTATCTCGGGCTTGGAGCTTATGGAATTGCAGCGGCTTCGCTCGTTTATTTCGACAAGTCCGTGAACGAGCTGTCGGTCTCGGAGGCCGCCTATCTCGCCGCGCTGCCGAAAGCGCCGAACAACTACCATCCGTTCCGTGCGCGCGATCGCGCGCTCGAGCGCCGCAACTGGGTGATCGACCAGATGGCGGCCGACGGCTTCATCAAGGCGGCCGACGCCGAAAGCGCCAAGCGCACGCCGCTCGGCGTCACCACCAAGCCGCCGAGCGTGCATATCTTCGCCGCCGAATACTTTGCCGAAGAGGTGCGCCGTGAGATCTACGAGCGCTACGGCGAGAAGAAACTTTACGAAGGTGGCCTATCGGTGCGCACCACGCTCGACACCAAGCTGCAGGTGCTGGCGCGCAAAACCTTGGTCGACGGTCTTGTCCGCTATGACCAAGGCCGCGGCTATCGTGGGCCCGTGGCCAAGATCGACGTCGGCGCCGACTGGGGTCCGAAGCTCGCTGAACAGAAGGCGCTGACCGATATCGCGCCATGGCGGCTCGCGGTCGTGCTCGACACCGGCGACAGATCGGCGCGCATCGGCCTGCAGCCCGGACGCGAGCCGGGCGGCGCTGTCAGCAAGGAACGCGATGTCGGCATCATTCCGCTTGACGGCGTGAAGTGGGCGCATGTGAAGGGCCTCGCGCCGAAACGCGTCGATCAGGTGCTCGGCGCGGGCGACGTCGTCTACGTCGAGCCGACCAACGATCAGGGCCAGTACGCGCTGCGTCAGATTCCCGAAGTGTCCGGCGCCATGGTGGTCGAGGATCCAACGACCGGCCGGGTGCTCGCGATGGTCGGTGGCTTCTCCTACGACGAAAGCCAGTTCAACCGCGCGACGCAGGCGCTGCGGCAGCCCGGCTCCTCGTTCAAGCCGATCGTCTACTCGGCGGCGCTCGACAACGGCTACACGCCGTCATCGCTCATCCTCGATGCGCCGATCGAAATCGACCAGGGCGCGGGGCAGGGCACCTGGTCGCCGGAAAACTACGAAAAGGATTTCTTCGGTCCGTCGACGCTGCGCTTTGGCATCGAACACTCGCGCAACGTGATGACTGTGCGGCTCGCGCAGGACATCGGCATGCCCTTGATCGCGGACTACGCTAAACGCTTCGGCATCTACGACAACCTGCCGCCTTACCTGTCGTTCGCGCTCGGCGCCGGCGAAACGACGCTGCTGCGCATGGTCACCGCCTACGGCATGATCGACAATGGCGGACGGCGCGTGAAGCCGACCTTGATCGACCGCATCCAGGACCGCTACGGCCACACCGTCTACAGGCACGACCAGCGTGAGTGCGTCGGCTGCGATTCCAAGAAGTGGGACAATCAGCCCGAGCCGTCGCTGATCGACCGCCGCGAGCAGGTGCTCGACCCGATGACCGCCTATCAGATCACCTCGATCATGGAAGGTGTGGTCCAGCGCGGCACCGCGACCGTCGTCAATACGCTTGGGCGGCCCGTCGCCGGCAAGACCGGCACCACCAACGACTACAAGGACGCCTGGTTCATCGGCTTCACGCCTGACATCGTGGCCGGCGTTTATATCGGCTACGACAAGCCGAAGACGCTTGGGCGCGGCCAGACTGGTGGTCACGTCTCGGCGCCCGTAGTGCGCGACTTCCTCAAGGATGCACTTGCCGGAAAGCCGCCGATGCCGTTCCGCGTGCCGCCCGGCATCAAGCTCGTTCGCGTCGACCTCAAGACCGGCGCGCGCGCGGGTCCCGGCAGCGCCCGCGTGATCCTCGAAGCCTTCAAGCCCGGCACCGCGCCGCCCGACAACTATTCGGTGGTCGGCTATGGCGACGGCGGCGGCGCAGATGCCGGCGGTGGTGTGCGTGCGCCTTACTACGGCAACGTGCCGCCGGATGCGGGCCGCGCCGTTCGCTCCGGCACCGGCGGGCTTTATTGATCCTTGCGGGCGTGCGGGCGCGACGCTAAATCCCTGCCACTGAATCGAAAGGCCGCCCGTCGCGGTGAAATTGAAGATGCGCGCGGAAACCGAAAAGCTCGTCGAAGAGATCAAGCAGTCGCTCGGGCTGCTGAGGAGGCATCTTTGACGTCGAGACCGCGAAGCGCCGCCTCGCCGAACTGAACAAAGAGGCGGAAGACCCCAATCTCTGGAACGACCAGGGCCGCGCGCAGCGCGTGATGCGCGAACGCGACGCGCTGGAGGACCAGCTCGGCGCCATCGGCCGCATCGAGCAGGAGCTCGACGACCAGCTCACGCTCATCGAGCTCGGCGAATCCGAAAAGGATGATAAGACCGTTGGCGAGGCGGAGGCTGCGCTCAAGCGGATGCGCGCCGAGATCGCGCGGCGCGAGCTCGAAGCGCTGCTGTCGGGCGAAGCCGACGCCAACGACTGCTATCTCGAAGTCCATGCCGGCGCCGGCGGCACCGAGAGCCAGGACTGGGCCAACATGCTCATGCGCATGTATGTGCGCTGGGCCGAGGCGCACGGCTACAAGGTCGAATGGGTCGAAGAGACGGAAGGCGAGGGCGCCGGCATCAAGTCGGCGACCGTGCTCGTCAAAGGTCACAACGCTTACGGCTGGCTCAAGAGCGAGGGCGGCGTGCACCGGCTGGTGCGCATCTCGCCGTTCGACGCCAATGCCCGGCGGCACACTTCGTTCTCCAGCGTTAGCGTCTATCCAGTCATCGACGACCGCATCAAGATCGAGATCAATGAGAGTGACGTGCGCACCGACGTCATGCGCTCGAGCGGCGCCGGCGGTCAGCACGTCAACAAGACGGAATCGGCGGTGCGACTGACGCACATTCCGACCAACATCGTGGTCAAGGTGCAGCAGGACCGCTCGCAGCACCGCAACCGCGCCATCGCCTGGGACATGTTGCGGGCGCGTTTGTTCGAGATGGAAATGAAGAGGCGCGAGGACAAGGCCGCAGCCGAAGCCGCGGCCAAGACCGATATCGCTTGGGGCCATCAGATCCGCAGCTATGTGCTGCAGCCGTACCAGATGGTGAAGGACTTGCGCACCGGTGTGTCGACCTCGAACACGGGCGCGGTGCTCGACGGCGATCTCGACGCGTTCATGCAGGCCGCGCTGGCGCAGAAGGCATTCGGCGGCGCCCCGGCGGAAGTCGAGGACGTCGAGTAAGGCGCGAGATTGAATTTGAACTTTGGTCGACGCACTAGGGGCGCAACTCGGGAAAGGTGACCACCGGGGTTTCAGATGCCCTCGACGATGGCGACTTCCAACTCGCTTGCGCCGTCCTTCTTGCGGTGCGCGGCTGCTTCAACATACTCGGGGGATTCGTAGCACGCGACGGCCTTCTCGAAACTTGGGAACTCGATAACGACGAAGCGGCGAAATTTTTCCGGGCCCTCGAGGATCTTGAACGTGCCACCGCGTGCCAAGAACTTGCCGTCGAACTTTCGAAGGATGGTTGGTACCAGGTCGGCGTACTTCTTGTACTGATCTTGATTGTTGACCTTTGAGCGCGCGATCCAATAGGCAGCCATTTTATCCTCCACGCCAATACTGAGCGGCTTGCCAACCAAGGCTATAGCGCACTCTTGCTGCCGCAGTTCGCAATTGTCTCGGGGAACAGTTCGGTCCATACCAAACCATTCTCATTTGATCCGCTTTCGCTATCAGCGGTACGATCCGAGGCGGCTCACACCTCGAGCTAACGAAGATCGCATCTCATTCATTTGCGCCATAGCGGCGCATGCATTGGACGTATCAGTCGAGGTTGCGGCTCTGATAGCACCAACCCTTTCTGAATCTGTCGACGCAATAAGTCGCAACATGGCCATCGTTTTGAACGGCACATATGCCCCCGGCCTTGTCCCTCATTTTGGTGCAGAGAGGATCTATCGCTGGCGCCGCAGCCGCCGTCGCGCCGGAGCAGAAAATAAAAATCGTGAATAAAGGCAGTGCGATCGGCTTCATAACCCGCCCCCCCGGGGAGAAGTCCGAAGCGGGCAAAAAGCTAATACAACCATCGCGCGTATACAAGCGCTTGGAAGAATCCCGAAGTGAGTTTTATCTCCGGGGCGCTAGACGCTGCCGAGGCGCAGACCGGCGCGGAGGAATTTCTGCGGATTGACCGCTTCGCCTTTCACGCGCGTCTCGTAATGCAGATGCGGGCCAGTCGAGCGGCCGGTCGAACCGATCTTGCCGATCACCTGACCGATGCGGACCGTTTGCCCGACGGCGACATCGATTTCCGAGAGATGGCCGTAGCGCGTGGCGAGGCCGTTGCCATGGTCGAGCTCGACCATGTTGCCGTAGCCGCCGTCGCGGCCGGCAATCGTCACCCGGCCGGCGGCGGTTGCGTGCACCGGCTCGCCGGTCTCGCCGCGCAGATCGATCCCGGTGTGCATCGCCGGACGGCCGAGGAACGGATCGGTGCGGACGCCAAACGGTGAGCTCATGTCGACGTCGCCGGTGACCGGCTTGCGCACCGGCACGGCGACGAGGATGCGGTTGAGGTGATCGATCTCGGCGCGGGCGAGATTGATCCGATAGAGCTGACGGTCGAAGGCGCTTGCGCCGGATCGCGGCGCGCGCAGCGGCACCATCGGGCCGCCGGTGCCGGCGGCGGCCGGCGCCTTGGCGGTGTCGACGCCAAGGTCGACCAGCACGCCTTGAATGTTGCGGGCTTTGTTGTCGACGGTCTCTTCGAGATCGGTGAGCGCCGCGGCCTGCCTGTTGGCGATCCTGTCGAGAGCGCCGGAGACGCGGCCGAGAATATTGTCGAGCCCGCCGCTGGTGCCGAGCGAAGCAAGCCGCGTCGCGCTGACAGGAGCCTCGCGCGATTGCAGGCGCGCTTCGCGATCGGGCGGCACGGTGAAGATCACGGTGTCGCTTATCGGCGACGGTTTGATCTCGGCGGGGGCTTGCTGGACCGGCGGCGCGACGCGATGCGTCGGCTTGATCGAGCCGGTAGTCGCGACGTCGCCGGAGAGGGCGTCGGTGCGCTGCTCGAGGGTCGCTTGGCGTTGTAGCAGTTCCTTGAGCTTGCTCTCGAACTGCTCTTGGTCGAGCAACTGACGGCTGGTGATGCGATCGACCTGCGCGCGCAGCTCGGCGATGCGGTCCTCGTACGCAAATTGCATCTGCGCCTGACGGCCGATCAGCCGCGTCAGCACGTCCTCGCGGAAGGCGAAATAGGTGCCGGTGCCAATCGACCAGATCGCCATGATGACGAGCGTGCCGACCACGATCCAGAACGCCACCGGACCGATGCGGACCTGGCGGCCGCCATGCTGCAACGTGTAGCCGTCGCGGCCGCGCTGGACATGGCGGGACACGGTCGCGGCCGAATGGGCCTGCGGGCGCTGATGGTGGTGACCGGCGTGATGCTGTACGGTACTGAGATAGTGATAGGACGTGGACGACATCGACGCTCCCGCCAATTCGGCCACGCAAAGACCGCTTGGAACCAGCACTTCGGGCTCGATATCAATCCGATATGGTTAAAAAGCCGCTAAGCTTGTTCCGGGCGGCGGCCGATTCGGCTGGAAATGCAGGGGATTAAAGCTCTTTCGCCGCCTCCAGGACCTCCTCGGCATGACCGTCGACGGATACTTTCGGCCAGATGCGGGCAATCCTGCCTTTATCGTCGATGAGAAAGGTTTTGCGAACAATCCCCATGAATTTACGGCCGTAGAGGGTCTTTTCGCCCCAGGCTTTATAGGCGGCGAGCATGGCCTTCTTTTCGTCGGATGCCAGCGCGATCGTGATCTTGTGCTTCTGCTTGAACTTCACCTGTGCGGAGATCGGGTCCGCCGACACCCCCAAGACCTCGGTTCCGGCCTTGGCAAATGCCCCGCGGAGCCTTGAGAATGCGATCGCTTCCTTGGTGCACCCCGGCGTATCGGCCTTCGGGTAGAAATAAAGGACGAGCTTGCGGCCAATGAAGTCTTTCAACGCCACCATCGCGCCGCCGTCCGCCGCCAGCTTGAAGGCAGGGGCTTTGTCTCCCGGGGCCAATTCACGGGCCATAATGCCTTCCTTTCGTCGTTTTCGGGCGTTCAATGGCGGAATTGCCACTTGCGTCGGGTGGGCGCAAGCGGCTCCACAGAATGCGTCAAGGCTGCGCCGTCCGGCAATGGATGCATTCGGCGCGGTACGAGGGGCGCCCGCTAGGGCATGACACGCAGCGACCACATCACCAAGCATTCGGACCACCACACGGCGGCCGCGCGGCGGGTGGCGCATCATCCGGCGCAGCACCCGATCCACCACCATGCAAAGCATGAGCATGGCGGGCATGAGCGCGTGCATGTGCACGGGCATGAGCACATCCACCATCACCACCAGCTGCTCGAGCAGGGCGCGCGCCGCAAATGGACTAGGCTGCAGCGCGCCGCCGTGCGCGCGCTACGCCGACCTGTCGTTCGACGCATCTTCTGGGGCGGCACGCTCGCCTTCGGCCTCGTGACGGTGGCGATCGCCGCTTTGTGGTGGCGGCTCTCCAACGGTCCGATTGAACTCGACGTTGCAACGCCTTGGCTGAAATCCGCGATCGAGGAGAACTTCGGCGGCAAGCACACGGTTACGGTCGGCGGCACGCAGCTCGAGCGCGACGAAAGCAGCGGACGAGTATCGTTGCGATTGCGCGACATCATCGTGCGCGATGCCGACGGTACGGTCGTCGCGAGCGCGCCGAAAGCGGAAGTCGGCCTCTCCGGCTTGAGCCTCGTCGCCGGCACCGTGCGCGCGCGCAGCCTCAACTTGGTCGGCGCCGAAATGGCGGTGCGCATCGAGAAGGATGGCAGCGTCACCGTCTTTGCCGGTGCCAACAAGCGCCCTATCGCAACTGCGGCGCCGGCGCAGCCGGTCGCCGGCGCGCGTGAGGTCATTGAGTCTTCGGTGCCCGCGCCGCTGCGCGCCGGCCTCGAGAATGTCGCGGGCCTGCTCGCATGGATCGATGGCCTCGGCGCGACCGGCCTCGACGGACACGATCTGCGCGAGCTCGGTCTGAAGAACGGCAATCTCACCGTCGACGACGAGCGCAACGGTAAGCACTGGACCTTCACCCAGATCAACGTCGGCCTGATGCGTCCGGCGCAAGGCGGTCTTACCTTCCGCCTCGGTTCCGAGGATAAGGACCATCCGTGGGTGATCAGCGCCGCGATGCGCCCGCTGAGCGACGGCGTTCGCGCTCTCGGCATCGAAGCGCGTGAGGTCTCGACAAGCGATATCCTGCTCGCGATGCGCCTGAACGAGGTGCCTATCGACGCGGAGATGCCGGTGTCGGCGAGCGTGCGTGCGGAATTATCGGCCGCCGGCGCCTTGCAGCGCCTGCAAGGGCAGATCGTTGCCGGAAAGGGCCGCGTCACCGATCGCGGGCAGGATATTTACACCGTCGATATCGACCGCGCCGACATCCGCTTCGATTGGGATCCGCGCTCCCACACGGTGGTGATGCCATTCCAGATTCATGCCGGCGGCAATCAGTTCACGATGCGCGCCAATCTCAAGGCGCCGGACGATGACAGCGGCATCTGGCGTTTCAATGTGGGCCGCGACGAAACGGTCATCGACCCCATCATTCTCGGCGGCGCGGGAGAGGCCGACAGCAGCGGTTTCGCCATCAACCGCGTTGCGATCGAGGGCCGCATCGACACGACGCGCCGCCGTATCGATCTCGACAAAGGCGACCTGTCGCGCGTCGATACGCGGCCGCTCTATAATCTCGGCATCGCGCTGACTGGCAGCCTCGATTACTCGGGCAGCGAGCCGCGCCTCGCCTTCGGTATCGCCTGCACGCGCATGCCGGGATCGGTGTTCAAGCGCGTGTGGCCGATCTTCGCCGCATACGGCGTGCGCGACTGGGTCGAAAAGCACGTGACCGGCGGCATCGTCGAGCGCGCGGTTGCCGCCGGCAATGCGCCGATTTCGTATTTCCGCGCCGGCGGACCGCCGATGCCCGATGACGGCCTCTCCGTCGAACTGCAAACCACCGGCACGAGTCTGCGGCCGGTCGACACCATGCCGGAGGTGCGTGACGCCGATCTCACGGTCCGTATCGTCGGACGCGTGGCGACGGTCAGCCTTGGCCGCGGCACGGTCGACGTCGACGGAACGCGCAAGCTCAACGTCGCCAACGGCCTGTTCGAAGTGCCGGATACGCATCCGAAGCCGGCGAACGCGCATGTCAGCTTCCGCGTTGATGGCGCGGTGCCGGCGGCAGCTGCGCTGTTGGCCGGCGACGGCATGAAGGAGTTCGTCGGCTTGACGCTCGATCCGGCGACCAGCCGCGGCACGGTCGCCGCCCGCGTCAATGTCGATCTGCTGGTCGGCAAGAACGTCCCGCCGCATTCGGCGAATTACACGGTCGTCGCCGATCTCACCAATTTCGCCGCCGACAAGCTGCTGCTCGGGAAAAGGGTCGAGGCCAATACGCTGCGCATCAACGCGACCAATGACGGCTATCAAGTCAAGGGCGACGTCAAGGTGAGCGGCACGCCGGCGACCATCAGCGTCGATAAGAAGAAAGACACCGAGGCGCAGTTGACGCTGCAAGCGAAACTCGACGAGGCGGCGCGCCACCGCATGGGCATCGACTTCGGCAACACCGTTACCGGCACGATCCCGGTCGACGTCGCCGGCACCATCAGCGAAGACGGCAGCGGCAGCGACAAGCTCAACGTGCAGGCCGATCTGACGCAGGCGAAAATCGACAACCTGCTGCCCGGCTGGCAGAAGACGGCCGGTCAGCCCGCGAAGGCGACCTATACGCTCGTCAAGACGCCGACCTCGGCGCGCTTCGACAATCTGTCGATCGACGGCTCGGGCGTCAGCGTGAAGGGCAGCGTCGAACTCGACAATGATGGCGACATTCAAGGCGCCAATCTTCCGGTGTTCGCGTTGTCTGGCGGCGACAAGGTCACGCTGAAGGCCGACCGCGGCACCGACGGCGTGCTGCGCGTGACCATGCGCGGCGATGTCTATGACGGACGCAATTTCGTAAAGTCGTCGTTGGGCGGCGAGTCGCCTGACCAGAAACGCAAACAGACCGATCTCGATCTCGACATCAAGGTCGGCATCGTTGCCGGCCATAACGGTGAGACCTTGCGCGGTCTCGACCTGCGGCTGACACGCCGCGGCGGACAGATCCGCAGCTTCACGATGAAGTCCAAGATCGGCCGCGACACCGAATTCGATGGCGATCTGCGGCTGCGCACCAGCGACAACCACCAGGTCGTCTATTTCGAGACGGCAGACGCCGGCGCGCTGTTCCGCTTCACAGACATGTATCCGCGCATGTATGGCGGACAGATGTGGGTGGCGCTCGATCCGCCGACGCAGGACCCGCGGCCCCAGGTCGGCACCCTTGTGGTGCGGAATTTTACCGTGCGCGGCGAACCCGCCCTCGATCGCGTCGTGTCGGGCGCACCGGGCCAGCAGGGTAGCGTACAATTCACCGAGATGCATGCCGACTTCACGCGCTTTGCCGGCAAGATGTCGATCCGCGACGGCATTGTACGCGGACCCGCGGTCGGCGCGACCGTCGAAGGTCAGATCGACACTGTCAAGAACGACTCCCACCTGCGCGGCACCTTCGTGCCGTTCTATGGCCTCAACAATATGTTCGGGCAAATTCCGATCGTCGGGATGTTCCTCGGCGGCGGCAGCAATGAAGGGCTGCTCGGCATCACCTACGAGGCGAACGGTCCGCCGGGTTCACCGCGCATCATCGTCAATCCGGTGAGCGCGATCGCACCCGGCCTCTTGCGCAAATTCATCCCGTCGCCCGGGGCTTTCGATCCGAATTTTGTGCCTGCGCCCGGACCTTCGGTCGGGCAATCAGCGCCGGCAATGACGCCGCATTGAAGCCGCGCGCTCTCATTCCGGTTTCAGCAGCACGTGGCGCTTCTTGCCGTGCGACAGCTTGATCACGCCTTCGGGCGTCAAGTCCTTCTCGCCGATCATGTGCTTGTCCGACGTCACGCGCGCATCATTGACGGCAATGGCGTTGTTGGCGATGGCGCGGCGCACTTCACCGTTTGAAGCGGCGAGCCCCGCCATCACGATGGCGTTGAGCACGCCGATTCCGGCGCTTAGATGCGCGCGCGGGACGGTCACGGTCGGCAGGCTTTCGGCGAATGCGCCTTCCTCGAACGTTTTACGCGCAGTCTCGGCCGCGGCGTCTGCGGCGGCACGGCCATGGACAAGCGTAGTCGCTTCGGTCGCGAGCACCTTCTTGGCCTCGTTGATGTCCGAGCCTTGCAGCGCTGCGAGCTTCGCAATCTCATTGAGCGGCAGCACAGTGAACAAATTGAGGAAGCGCGCGACGTCGCCATCCTCCGTGTTGCGCCAGTACTGCCAGTAGTCGTACGGGCTCAGCATGTCGGCGTTAAGCCAGATTGCGCCGGCAGCAGTCTTCCCCATTTTCGCGCCCGATGACGTCGTGATCAGCGGCGCGGTGAGAGCAAAGAGCTGCACGTTCATCATGCGCCGGCCAAGATCGATGCCGTTGACGATGTTGCCCCACTGATCGGAGCCGCCCATCTGCAGGATGCACTTTTCGCGCTTGTAGAGTTCGACGAAGTCATAAGCCTGTAAAACCATGTAATTGAATTCGAGGAACGACAGCTCCTGCTGGCGGTCGAGCCGCATCTTGACGGAATCGAACGACAGCATGCGGTTGACCGAGAAGTGCCGGCCAACGTCGCGCAGGAAGTCGATGTAGTTGAGTGCGTTCAGCCAGTCGGCATTGTTCGCCATCACGGCATTATTGGCCGCGCCGTCAAATTTCAGGAACTTGGCGAAGACCGCGCGGATACCTTTGAGGTTGTCGTTGATCGCTTCTTCGCTGAGGATGCGACGGCTGTCGTCCTTGCCCGAGGGGTCGCCGACGCGGGTGGTACCGCCGCCCATCAGCGCGATCGCCTTGTGGCCGGTCTGCTGCATCCAATAGAGCATCATGATCGGCAATAGCGAGCCGACGTGCAGCGAGGATGCCGTGCAGTCGAAGCCGATATAGCCGGCAATCGAGCCGGACTTCGCCGCGGCGTCGAGCGCCTCCGGCTCCGAAACCTGGTGGATGAAGCCGCGCTCGGCCAGAATGTTAAGGAATTCGGATTTATAGGCGCTCATAAACGGGCTGCGGGCTTGTCGTGTCGTTGCGGCGCGTGGTGTAACAGGTCCGGCAAATAAATGAAGGGGCGGTCACGTTAGGGGGTTGTGCGGACGATCGGGCTGATGAGCGCGACTTAGCTCGACGGCGTGGGCGTGGCCCTGATTGAGACGGACGGCGAGCAGGTCACGGCACTCGGCCCGATCGGCTATCGGCCTTATTCCGACGGCGAGCGGGCTCTGTTGCGACAGGCGCTGGCCGAAGGTGCGGCGCTGACCGACCGCGTGTCGCGCCCGGGCGTGCTGAAGGAAGCGGACGAATTCGTCTCGCGGGTCCATGCCAACACGGTCGAAGCCTTCTCTCCGCAGAGCACATCGACCGGGCCTCGGCCGACATAATGGCCGTCGAGCCGGGCGCACCGCTCGACTGGCGTCAAGGCGCCGATGAGCGGCCGCGTGATCGCGAAGCCCTGAGTTTTCGGCGCGGCTTGCGCGCGGGCTTCTTCAGGAACGCCGCGCAGAATGCCGTTTTAAACGCGCGATAATCATTGGTGATCTCGCTACCCTTGGCGATGTTGCGCTGGGCGACGACGTAGCCATTGTGGAAATACGTGTTCGGATTTCCCGAGTGGTTCATGAATGTATCGTAGTCCATCGACAGCAGGATCTCGTTGCCCCACTGGTAGCCGTGCAGCCGGATGTAATCTTTCGCGGCCTTGGGCAATTTGGCAAAGCGCTTGCGTGAGTAGTAACGGTCGAAGCCGAAGACGAACCGCCAAATCTTTGTGCCCTTGCGGATGGTCTCGCCCGCAAAGACGCCGATGCCGTGAATGCGGCTTTTGTCGAGATAGGTTTTGACGAGCAACATACCGCTCGTGACCGTCGGGATTACGCCGCGGTTGGCTTGCGGTCGGTCTTGAGGCGCTTGTCGAGATAGGCGCCGATTGAGGTGAGCAGCGGCTCGACCTTGCCGTCGAAGAAGTGGTTGGCGCCTTGCACGACCTTCTGCTCGATGACAATGCCCTTCTGTGTCTTGAGCTTCTCGACGAGCGTGTTGACGTCCTTGTGCGGCACCACCGCGTCCTTGTCGCCGTGGATAATGAGACCCGACGACGGGCAGGGCGCGAGGAACGAGAAGTCGTAGAGGTTGGCCGGCGGACAGATCGAGATGAAGCCTTCAATCTCCGGGCGGCGCATCAGCAGCTGCATGCCGATCCAGGCGCCGAAGGAGAAGCCGGCGATCCAGCAGCTCTTGGCTTCCGGGTTGATGGTCTGCGCCCAGTCGAGCGCGGCGGCGGCATCCGACAATTCGCCCTGGCCGTGGTCGAAGGCGCCTTGGCTCCTGCCGACGCCGCGGAAGTTGAAGCGCAGCGCCGAGAAGCCGCGGTGCACGAAGGCGTAGTAGAGCTGGTAGATGATTGGGTGGTTCATCGTCCCGCCGAACTGCGGGTGCGGATGCAGCACGATGGCGATCGGGGCGTTCTTCTGGCGGGCGGGGTGATAGCGGCCTTCGATGCGTCCGGCAGGACCCGTGAAGATGACCTCAGGCATGCTCTCGACCTCGTCACCAACGATTGCCCGACCGCGCGCGCCGGCAGGCAAAAACGATAAATTTTCGCTGTGCGGACCCTAGTTTAGAACTATTCTAATTATAGTGATTTCCGCTGTGCAGCACCGTGACACGCGCTATAAGCATGCCGACTGCGTCGGCTTCTACCATAAACCGCAGGGCAAAAATCAAGGATTTTACAGGTCCCTGGGACCGGAAGGGTAATAAAATACCGATGGCCGACCGCCTTTATTTCGATTGGAACGCGACCGCTCCTTTGCGGGACGAGGCGCGCAAGGCGGTAGTGGGCGCATTGGCGGTCACCGGCAACGCCTCCTCTGTTCATGCCGAGGGGCGGACGGCGCGGCGGCTGATCGAAGACGCCCGCGCCCACGTCGCGGCGCTGGCTGGCGCCGAGGCGAAGACCGTCACCTTCACCAGCGGCGCGACTGAAGCCAACATGTTGGCGCTGACGCCGGCGATCGAAACCGCCGCGGAGAGGCGCAGGCGCGACAAACTTTTCGTCTCGGCGATCGAGCATCCGTCGGTGCTCGCGGGCGGACGG